>Ga0307510_10000014_pt1 | contig 271607 bp, 226 predicted proteins | sample 12_EM_MG_FD_207224 | JGI IMG/M metagenome (GOLD analysis project Ga0307510, IMG submission 207224) | Populus trichocarpa ectomycorrhiza microbial communities from riparian zone in the Pacific Northwest, United States - 12_EM | ecosystem: Host-associated > Plants > Roots > Unclassified... | reverse complement strand
ACAGCATCCGCAGCCGTAATGCCCGTTTCATCGCCATCCGGTCATTCATGCAATACGCGGCTCTCAAGGAACCTGCAGCGCTCGGGCTCATCCAATCAGTGCTCGCCATTCCGATGAAGCGTTTCGAACGTCCCCAGGTTGGTTTCTTACCTCAGGAGCAGGTACAGGCCATCCTGGAGGCCCCACCCCAGAGCACCTGGTGTGGACAGCGTGATCGCGTGATGCTGGCCACGCTCTACAACACCGGTGCACGCGTCTCCGAGCTCACCGGCATGCGGGTCTGTGATGTCCTGTTGGCATCTACAGCGGCGGTACGCATCCACGGCAAAGGCCGTAAAGATCGAACCGTACCTCTGTGGCGCAACACCGCCACTCAGATCCGGGGTTGGCTACGAGCGTTTCCCCGCGGGCCGGAAGAACCTCTATTTCCCAATCGCCAGGGAGGCAGGATGACTCGCGTCGCAGTCACTGAACGGCTGCACCTAGCCGTCCAGGGCGCTGCCTCTCAGTACCCGGAATTGGCTCGGCGTAATGTCTCTCCCCATATCCTGCGGCACTCGCTCGCCATGAGGCTCCTGCAATCAGGAGTGGATATCACCGTGATTGCCTTGTGGTTGGGACACGAGAGTCCGGTCACAACCCATATGTATGTCGAGGCTGATCTCGCCATGAAGGAACGAGCCCTGAAGAGGCTGCAACCACACAAGACCAGCCAGGTCCGCTACCAGCCTAAAGATGGACTGCTCGCATTCCTCCAGAGCCTGTGATTATGGAAGGCCAGCTCAACGTTCGATGAGTCCTCATCGCGAATGCCGCATGTCACGGGTGCGCGCCCATCCGTGACAACGGCATTCATGCCGCTGAACCAATCACTCTCAGCAGACAGCAACCTTTCATAATCTCGACCTTTCCATACTTTCTGGTATGGAAAGCTTTTCATTCACGCTAGAATTTCCCTTTCTGGAAGTCTTCCACTGCCTGGATCAGTTGCTCGCGGGTATTCATGACGAAGGGACCGTAGCGAGCCACGGGCTCCTTCAGGGGCTTGCCGGCGACCAGAATCGCCCGGCTTTCCCGCTCGCCTTGCAGCCGGGTTTCTGCGCCGTCACTCAGAACGGCCATCTGTCCCGCGTTGACTACGGTTTCACCAACCCGTACCGCACCTTCAAACACGTACATGAATGCCGCATGTTGCTCAGGCAGCGCGTGGACGTATTCAGCTCCCGGACTCAATCCAACATCCAGGTACGTGGGGTCCGTAGCGGGCTGCTCGATGGGACCTTTGACAGCTCCTACCTGACCCGCAATGACCTTCACGCTGACACCCGATGCCGGTGTGGCAACGGGAATCATGTCGGGTCCGAACTCCTGGTACCTGGGCTCGGTCATCTTGTCGCGCGCCGGCAGGTTCAGCCACAACTGGAAGCCCCGCATGCGGCCCTCCTGCTGTTCCGGCATTTCCGAATGCACGATGCCACGCCCGGCGGTCATCCATTGCACGCTGCCGGGTACCAACACACCCTCGTGGCCATGGTTGTCGCGATGACGCATGCGACCATCCAACATGTAGGTGACCGTCTCGAACCCGCGATGCGGGTGCTCGGGGAAGCCCCCGATATAGTCAGCGGGAGCATCCGTTCCGAACTCATCCAACATCAGGAACGGGTCGAGCTCGGACAACGCCTGCTGACCAATTACACGCCGTAGCTTTACGCCGGCGCCGTCGGAAGTCGGCATCCCGTGAACGACATTCACCACCTTGCGGGTAGTCATTGAATCCTCCTAGTTAAGCTGCCACAGCAAGCGGCGCACGGATGGCCGTCAATGCCGCATTCATACTCTTCGTGCGATGCTCGGGCGAGTGTCCCAGACCTTCAGCGCGGAACAGCTCGACGTTCGTCACGCCGATGAATCCAAACACGTGCCTCAGGTAGGACTCCGCGAACTCCGCAGGCGATCCCGAGCCGTACACACTACCGCGTGAGAGGGCCACGATCACCCGCTTTCCCTTCACGAGACCCTCAGGGCCTTCCGCCGAATAGCGGAACGTCTTCCCCGCGACAACCACGCGATCGATCCACGCCTTCAACTGCGTCGGGATGGCGAAGTTGTACATGGGGGCGCCGACCACAATTACATCCGCGGCCAGGAAGTCACCCAGCACCTGGGCATTCTTGGCGCTCTCGTCCGCATCGAGCTGGGCCAGCGACCGGCCGGACATATGCGGCAATGCGGACGCGGCCAGGTCGACGTATTGCACCTGGGCTTCGGGATGCTCGGCGTGGAGCCTGGAAACGATCTCGCGACTGAGCACCCGACTGGCCGAATTGTCGCCCAGGATGCTCGAGTCAATGTGCAGAACCTTCATGGTGGTCTCCCAATGTGGGGGCTCTGGCGCCCCTATGGCTGAGAAGGTTAATCCCTGGAACAATGATTGATAATCCAGTGTAATCGGAACATATTGTTCCATACATGGTATCAATTGGGTGCCGGCATGCAGCCACTCGACGATTTCTACTACTTCGCCAAGGTGATTGAGCATGGCGGCTACGCCAGGGCTGCGCGGGCTCTGGGGATACCCAAATCGCGGCTGTCCAGGCATGTGACTGCGCTCGAGGCCCGCCTGGGGGTGCGGCTCGTGAACCGGTCTACGCGGCGGTTTGTTGTGACGGAGGTGGGCCAGGAGGTGCAGAAGCACGCGATGGCCATGGTCACTGAGGCTGATGCCGCTCTCGAAGCGGTCGAGTTCGCGCGGGCCGAACCGTGTGGGGTGATCAAGGCAAGCTGTCCGGTCGCCCTCGCCCAAGGGACCGTGGCGCAATACCTACCTGAGTTTCTGGGGAGGTATCCGAGGGTTCGCCTGATGTTGCATGCGACTAATCGACGGGTCGATGTGCTCAATGAGGGATTCGACGTGGCGTTGCGGGTACGCACGGTGCCGACTGGCGAGGACGGGTTGGTGATGCGAACGTTTGGCTCGTCGAGCAACTTCCTCGTGGCCGCGCCAAAGTATCTTGCTGAGCGTGGACGTCCTTTGCAGCCGGATCAGATTTCAGGGCACGCGACGCTGGCGTTTGATCTCGAGAGTGATCGGCATAGCTGGGAGTTGTTTGACGCTGAGGGGACGTCGGTGCGTCTCGAGCACACGCCGCGGCTGGTGTGTCATGACTTCGTTGTCATGCGCACCGCTGTGTTGGCTGGGCTGGGGATTGCGTTGTTGCCGGAGAGCGTGATCCGAGCGGATCTGGAAAGCGGGAAGCTGGAACAGGTGCTTCCCGCCTGGACGCTACCCCTGGGGGTATTTCATCTAGTGTTTCCCACTCGCCGCGGCCTGCTCCCGTCCGTACGGGCGTTCATTGATTTTCTGGGTGAGCGAATGCCGCGCCTGCTCTGAGAAACGCCTGCGAATCAAGGTGCTTTTGCCGAACAGGGATTCGATCAGGTCGACGGCCAGCGTGGCGGTCCCATTGCGCACATCCAGCGCGGGATTGAGCTCCACCACATCGAGCGAGCCCATCGCTCCGGTATCGGCGATCATTTCCATGCACAACTGAGCCTCGCGATACGAGGGCCCGCCGGGCACGGTCGTGCCGACGCCCGGGGCGATTTCCGGATCCAGGAAATCAACATCAAAGCTGACATGCAGATGGGTGTTGTCATCCAGGTCGGCCAGCGCCATATCCATCACCTGGCGCACACCCAACTCATCCACCGAGCGCATGTCGAACACCTCCAGGCCCTGCTCATGGACAAATCGCTTCTCTCCGGCATCGACACTGCGGATGCCGATCTGGCGGATCCAGGCCGGGCTGATGGCCGGCGTGGCCCCTCCCAACCCGACCAACTCCCGCGGGCCGAACCCGCACAGGCATGCCAAAGGCATGCCGTGCAGGTTGCCGCTGGGGGATAACTCGCTGGTGTTGAAATCGGCGTGGGCGTCCAGCCACAGGATGCGCAGATTCCTGCCGGTTTCGCGGCAATGACGGGCCACGGCGCTGATAGAACCGATGCCGAGGCTGTGGTCGCCGCCCAGCAGGATGGGCAGATTGCCCTCGCGCAGCTCGCTATAAATCGCCTCATGAACATTGCGGTTCCATTCGTACACCTCGGGGAGGTGCCGATAGCCCGCGATGGGTGGCGATGCCGGGTTCGGCGGGCCGCTGAGGTTTCCACGGTCGATCACTCTCAGGCCGTGACGAGCCAGCGCAGAGCCCAATCCTGCGACCCGCAGGGCCTCGGGTCCCATAGACGAGCCACGATCGGCGGCACCCACGTCTGTGGGGGCGCCGATCAATGCTGCCGTCGGGGCAGCCCGCCCGATCATGAGCCGGCCCGGCTGTCGAATGCACGCGGCCGGTCGGAGACCACCCGCGCGGCCGACGTCGTGAGCGTAGGTTCCGGCGACCAACTACGCAGCGACTGACGGGACGTATCGAGCTCAGGCGTCAAACCACCGAACAGGTCCTTCGGATCGTCCAGGTCGGGCACCAGGTCGATAACCGAGGGGGCGGCACGCTGCTCGCGGTTCAGCCGGTGCACATACCTCAAAGCGGAAAAATCGGTCAGTGCAAAACCGACCGAGTCGAACACGGTGACTTCCTTAGCATTCGCGCGGGCAACCGCTGTACCCGTCAGTACTTCGCTCAGCTCAATCACGGGAAACCAGGGCTCCAACTGCTGAATCTCACCTTCGATGCGGCACTGTGGCGCGTACTCCACAATCACTCGTGCATCCGGCCTGCGCAGAATATCGGCATGCAATTCCGTTTTGCCGGGACAATCGCCGCCCACCGCATTGATGTGCATGCCGGGCTGAATCATGTCGGGTGTCAGGATGACCGCGTTGCACTTGTCCGCGGTGACGGTGGTAATGATATCGGCGCCTCGAACGGCCTCGGCGACGGAGCCGCACCTGACGACCCGCAAACCGTGCAACCCCAGCTTCAGCAAATTGCGCTCGAGTTTCAATGTGGCGCGGCTGTCGATGTCGAACAAGCGCAGCTCGCGGATGCCCAACATATGGTTGAAGGCAATCGCCTGGAATTCACTTTGCGCGCCGTTACCGATGAGCGCCATCACCCGGCTGTCGGGGCGCGCCATTCGTCGGGCAGCCATGGCTGACATGGCCGCGGTGCGCAACGCCGTCATGAAGGTCATTTCCGACAATAACAGCGGATAGCCCGTCTCAACATCTGACAGGACGCCGAACGCGGTGACGGTCAACAACCCTTCGGCAGTGTTCTTCGGGTGGCCGTTGACGTACTTGAACGAATACAGGCGCCCGTCGCTGGTGGGCATCAGCTCGATCACACCGACCGCGGAGTGGGTGGCATGACGGGGCGATTTGTCGAACTCACGCCAGCGGCGGTAGTCGTGTTCGATTTCGGTCGCAAGCGCTTCCATAAAGCGTGCGGGTCCGACGTGGGTCACGAGCTCTTGGACGCGTTCGACCCCGATGTAATCAACCATGATCCCCCCTCATGCGGTAACTGGAGCGTCAGTAGTTTCATGGGGCAGTGAGCCAATAAATAGCCAGAAAACTGATCAATTTCAGACCATTTGTGATCAGAATGATGGCATTGGCTGGCGTTTTGACTAGACTGTGGCACCAATATGGGGCAATGCAAGGCTCTGAGTCTGTGGATGACATCGATCGCCAGCTGCTGGGATTGCTCCGGGATGACGCCCGGACGTCTGTTGCCACCCTCGCCCGAAAGCTGCGGGTTGCACGTGGGACTGTGCAAAACCGTCTCGCACGCCTGGAGGGCGACGGGACGATTGTCGGCTATACCGTCCGCCTCCGACCGCAGGAGGAGGCACAGCGCATACGTGCGCTCACTCTGGTCGCTGTTGAGGGAAACCGCACTGATGAAGTTATCCGCGCACTGCGCGGGGATCCGGCTGTGGCGTCCCTTCACACGACCAATGGACGGTGGGACATCGTTGCGGAGTTACGTGCCGATAGCCTGGAGGCGTTTGATCGGGTGTTGGGGCGAATACGCTTGATTGAGGGAATCTCCAATACGGAGACCAGTCTGTTGCTGTCGACTCACAAGCTATAGGCGTTGCACGAACCGCTTGGCCAATTCGCGATTCTGGCCGAAATGGACATGAAGGTAGCTTGCCAACAGGTTGCCTTGTACGTAGCCAACACCGTCATCTGGCGCCTTGCCGCGGGTGCCCTTCACTTCCCACGCTGCTGCGCTGACGGTAGCTGTCATGTCGCGCTCCCACGTGCTGTAACGGAACTCATGGCCGCGCAACGATTCGCCTGGGTTTGCCAGGAGATTGGGCCGCAGTGCTGTGGCGTGCCTGTAGCCGAGGGCTGCCAGCTTGCCGCTCATTTTTGTTAGTCCAGGCAACAGACCCGCCATTGGCCAGGTGTGGCCCGCTGAGTCTGTGAGACCCTCTGTCAGGACCATGAAGCCGCCGCATTCGGCGTAGATGGGCTTGTTGGCAGCGTGCATGTCTTTTAGGGCAAGCCATAGGTCGGTGTTGGAGGCTAACGCTTGGCCGTGCAGCTCGGGGTAGCCTCCCCCGAGGTAAACCGCCGCCGCCGACGCGCTCGGGCGTTCGCCACGGAGGGGGCTGAAGAATTCCACTTGGGCACCTTCCTCGACCAGGAGCTCGAGGTTTTCGGGGTAGTAGAAGCAGAACGCCTCGTCACGCGCGACTGCGATGACGGGACGCGGCGCGAGGTTGGCTCGCCCCGCCGACATTGCCACGGTCCGCTGCGCCGGTGCACCCGCGGCGGCATCGTTGGCTGCACCGATGTAATCAACACGACGTGCGCCACCTGCGGCTACGGCAGCTCGGGCCACTGCGGTGATGGCATCGACATCGAACCGGGCGGCGACGGCTGTGGCCATCTGCGCGATCAGCGCGTCGCTGTCGACCTGCTCGCCGCCGGGCACCAACCCGAGGTGGCGCTCCGGTATCGTTAGCTGCATCTCTCGTGGCAGCCACCCCAACATGGGCAACGACGTTGCACTCTCAATCGCCCCGGCACACCCCCTGGCATGCCCTTCGGACCCGGCAAAATTGAGCACAACGCCTCGAATGGCCACCGCCGGATCGAAGGTCTTGTACCCAAGAACTCCCGCAGCAGCGCTCCGCGCCGACCCTGAAATATCGAACACCAACAACACCGGCGCATTCAACAACTTCGCAATCTGCGCCGTCGAGCCGCGCTCGTCATTCCAATCACTGCCGTCGTAAAGCCCCATCACGCCTTCAACGATGGCGATATCAGCGTCCTGACACGCACGCGAAAACGACTCCAGCAATTGCGAGTCACTCAACATCCATGTATCGAGGTTCCGACACGGACGCCCCGCCGCACGCTCGTGGTAGCTGGGATCCACATAGTCCGGCCCGCACTTGAACGGCTGGACCGTCAACCCTCTCTGCCGAAGCGTTGCGATCAACCCGGCAGTGATCGTGGTCTTACCCACGTTAGAGGAGGCACCCGCAATCACAATGCGGGGTATATCCGCGTACGACATTGATCTAAAACTCGATGCCGGCCTGCGCACGTACCTTCTTATGCTTCAGCGGATGTTTGATCAGCGTCATCTCCGTGACGAGATCTGCTCGCTCAATTAGCTCATCCGGCGCGTTGCGCCCAGTCAGCACAACGTGTGTGTTAGGCGGACGAAGGTCGATCCCCTCGAGCACCTGCTCGACGGAAACGTAATCCTTTTTCAGCGCGATATTCACCTCGTCCAGCAACACCAGTTTGAAACCCGGGTCGGCCAGGTAGCCGCGAGCGACTTCCCACCCTGCCTGCGCCATCTCCTTGTCGCGCACGCGATCCTGCGTTTCCCAGGTAAACCCACCACCCGTCGCGTGGAAAACGATCTGCTCGCCCCAGGGCTCAAACGCACGCTTCTCAGCTGGTTCCCACGCGCCTTTGATGAACTGCACGATGGCGACACGGTGACCATGTCCCAGACTCCGAAGGACCATGCCTAACGCGGCTGTGGTCTTCCCCTTGCCAGCGCCGGTGTGGACGATGACCAAGCCTTGCTCGCCAACGGTCTCCGCAATGCGCTTGTCCTGGATCGCCTTGCGGCGCTCCATACGCTGCTTGTAAGCCTCGTCACCATCTTGCGTCGTCGTATCACTTTCGCTCATCCCTGAAGCATATCCCTTCAATGCAGCGTTAGCTCATATTGCCAGTTGATGATCGCGTTCCACAGCATGCGCTGATCACCGCGATTCAAATCCCGGTGGAGCGGATTGAAATTGAACGTCACCACATGCCCCGCTCCGGCGTGCATATCCAATATCGCTGCACGCCCGACGAGGTTCTGCTCACCCCAAGCTTGTCCGCTCACTACGAACGGAGCACCGTCGCGGTCTCCCCATTCGAGGACCACACCGCTCGGGTCTATGGGACCATCGAGGCACGTCGTGCAGTACGCCATGCGTAGCCAATAGCGCGGGAGAGCGTAAAGCGGAAAGTTCTGGCGAAAGACGTACGTGTGCGCCGGGTAGCCATACGCGATCGGGTGATTGGGCCGATCGAAAGTGACGCGCAAATGGCTACCGGGTGTCCTGGTTTCCGCGTCCTGCGACGCGGCGGCTGACGCCGAACCGCCACCCTGCGAGCTGCGTGGCACACCCCCGGATTCACGTCGTACGCCGCGAACAATGCCGCCTTCGAGTGGAAGCATCGAACCGCTTCCCAACGTGATGAGCAGCCCTCCACTGTCTACGAATCGCTGAATCTCGCCGAGACCCGCATATCCAATACCACCTGTGATGTCATCCGATTCAGCGGGCGTTCCGTGGCTTGGCGTGAGCTTGGTCTTCTTGAACGGCATGGGCCCCCATGCTTTGGGGAGGCCTTCAATCTGCTCCGCAAGCTCCAAATCAACATGCGGATAAAGAAGTACGTCGTACTTGCTGCGCAACTTCCCAGCGCGGATATCTTCGTCGCGGACATACGAGTACGGAATGTGGCGTTGATCCAGCGAGAATCGCGTCCATCCGCTCGTATCCGTGTCTGCCCATGGGATCCATACGCCAAGCCGCGGCACAGGAGCTGAGTGATGACTGACATCGGGCACCGAATCCACACCCACGAAGTCCAGCCCGAGTTGCCCCGCAGTGTCTTCGACGGCCTTTACGAGCCCTGCCTGCGACGTGAGAATCCACGAGCCGGCAGGATATTCCACCCCACCCGCGGTGAATGATCTCTCTGCGATGTCGACTTTGCATTTCGCCAGTCTGAATCGAGCTTCCAACAGTCCTTCCTGGCCTGTGTCCTTCAACAGATAGGCTTTCGCGGGACCCGCGGATACGGTGCCTGTTACATGAGGCGCTTCTTTTAGCTGCGCGAGCGCGGCGTTTCGCACGGCGGCGTCAGCGATTGGAATCACGTTCAGGTGATAGTGCGCGGGAAACGACCAGGAGACGTCATCGTAGGGCTCGCCACCGTCCTTTGGATAATGCTGCGCACTCAGCAGATCAACCGCGTAGTTGCGATACGGTTGGTCCAGCCGCACGACGTAGGTTCCGGCTGGATACACACCCTCCTGCAACTTCAGCTCTGTGCTCGCGCGCTGTACTTCGATTCCCTGCGCCAACAAGCGGGACACGAGTTGGGCTACCCGGGTGGGATCGCCCTGGCCGTCTGGAATCACGTAGGCATACGGTGCTTCGGTGACACCCTTCTGCCAGGAATGCAGTCCCTTCTGATAGAAGTTTCCCAGCAGCGCCTTTGACTGCTGGGCAGCCGCATCGAGCACTGACAACGCACCCGTCTCGGTGTAGTTGAGATTGTCGCGAGCCGACCATTTGAACGGCGTGTTGGGCGGAGGCGACGGCCGGTACCACTCCTGGCTCACCTCATCCGGGGGCGATGTCTGGGTCAGAGTCTCTGCCGTGCCATTGCCAAATGTCTCGTAGCCGCGGCCGATGGCGTTGTGATTCAGGCCGACGGAATCCATGAACAGGTGGGCGAAATCATCGCCGAAGTTCCAGGTCCACACGCCCGGCATGCCGAAGCCGGTCATTGTCTGCACTTCGTGGAAGCTGAGCTCCATGCGCTCGTCGTAGGACAGCGGGTCGATGTGCTCGTTGATGGGGCCGGTGCCATTCCAGGTGATGAGCAGCGCTACGCTTTCATGCAGGTCATGGATGACCTGGGGGTGCCATTCAAACAGCATGCGCTGCACGGCCTTTGTGGTCTCGTGCGTCAGTTGATGCGCGTCGCGGTTGATATCGACGTAGGCGTATTTGGACCAGTACGGGGGCGCCTGCCGGGGGAGTTTTTCGAGCTCGGTTTTGCCCTTGAGGTAGCGGTAGAACCATTCGACCTGCTTGTCGCGGCCGTCCGGATTGGAAACGGGGTTGATCAGCACCACCAGGTTCTTGCGGATGCGATCGATCATGGGCTGGTCGGAGACGGCCAACCGGTAGGCGAGCTCCATCATCGCCTCGGTGGAGCCGGTCTCATCGGAATGCAGGGCGGCGTTGAAATAGTAGATCGGGCGAGCCCGCTCGATGATCTTCGCCGCCACGGTGGCGTCGGTTTTGCGGGGGTCCGCCAGGGCGGCGGTGTCGGCTTTGAGCTGGTCGAGCTGCTGGATTCCCGCCTCATCGGCGATGGCAAGCAGGACGATGTCGCGGCCCTCTTCCGAGCGCCCGATTTTGAACACCCGCACACGCGGGGAAGTCGCGGCCAACGCCCGCGCGTAGGCATACGCTGCTGCAGAATCAACCAACTCGCCTGGCGCGCCGGCGATTCGATGCAGGAATTTGCTGGGCGACGGCACTGTCGACGATGCCGGCACATACGAAACCCAGGGCGACGAGAACCGCGGCTCCGTCGTCGCCCGGGCAATCTCCTCGCTGGAATTCGCCTCCGGCGTGTCCGGAGCAACAGTGAACAACATCGGAGCGCCCGGTATGGCAGTGGCGACCGACGCGGCCAGCATCATTGGCGCATTGCCGCCGGGAACGCCCGGCGCCGCCATTGCACCCACAGCCCCGGCGTAGCCCGCCGTCGCCACTCCAACGCCAACAGCCATCGCACCGGCCGCGCATAGCGCCACGCAGCCGCGGGCCAGCGCTCGCAGCCGCCCCCTGGCAGGCCGGCCGGTCACTTCTGGCGCGCCAGTGCGGCCACGCACTGAACCAGTCTTTCGGCCTCATCCTTGGTGTTGTACATCGAGAACCCAACGCGGACCAACGCCTTACCCGGGATATCCATGATCTCCACCGGGCGCGGTGCGTAGAAATTCCCGTCCCAAACGCAGATCCCCACGTTGCCCAACGACTTCGCGATATGACCGGCCTCTACGTCATCAACCGTGAACGACACCGTCGGCGCGCGCATCGCCCGCGAGAAATCCACGCCCCACAACTTCACACCCCGCAACCCCTCCAGCGCCGACCAGAGCTGCTGCCCCAACTCATGCTCATACACGGCAATAGCCGCCACAGCATCGTGAACAGTCTCCTTGCGTGTCGAGCCTCTCCCGAACCGCGCGAGGTACTCCACCGCCGCTCCAACGCCCTCAATGGCCGGGTGATTCAACGTCCCTGTCTCGATTCGATAAGGCGCTTCATCGTCCTGAACAATCAACTTGTCGGTCGTGAGCGCGTTCAACGCCCCAGGGCGTGAATACAAAATCCCCACGTGCGGGCCGTAAAACTTGTACGCCGAGCACAACAGGAAGTCCGGATCGAGCTGCTGCACGTGAACGGGGAAATGCGGCGCAAAATGCACCGCATCCAGAATCAACATCGCCCCCACCGCCCGCGTCAGCTCGCGCGCCAACTGCAGATCATTCACCGTGCCGATTGCATTTGACGAGCAACCCAGCGCCAACAGGCGCGTCTTATCGGTGATCAGGTCCTTCATCGCCGCGTAGTCCAACTCGCCGGTGGGCAACAACGGCACTTCCCGTATCACCGCCCCCTGCTCCTTCAGCAACTGCCACGGTCCGCGATTCGCCTCGTGATCGAGCTGTGTAATCAGCACCTCGTCGCCCGGCCGAATGGTGCGGCTGATGGCGCGCGACAGCGAAAAGGCCAGCGTCGTCATGTTCTGGCCAATGGAGATCTGCTCGTGCCCCGCCGCTCCCAGCAGGTCCGCCACGGCGCAGCGCGCCTCCAGGACCCGCTCGTCCAACTCCGCGGACGGCACGAAATTGCCGTGCGTGTTGACGTTACGGTTGTGATAGCAATCGATCATTGCATCCAGAACCGGCTTGGGCACCTGCGTGCCGCCGGGACCATCGAGGTAGGCGATGGGTTGGCCGTCGATCCTGCGCGCCAGGGACGGAAAGTCCTGGCGCGAGCGATAACAGCTTTCCTCATCAAATACAGTGTTGGATGTCATCTGGCAATGTTTCCTATTCCGCGCTCAACTGCGCCGCCGGGATGCCGGCCGCCTGCAGTTGACTGCGCAACCCGGCGAGCTGGCTCTCATAGTGGCGCCATTGTTTGAGCGACGAGTCGTACATCGGGCGGCGCACCTGGGATGCGCTCGCGGTTGTGGTAGCTGTTGTATTACGGTGAAACTCGAGGCACCCGTCCTCCCATTCGAGCCCGCACGCTGCGATCAAGCGGCGGCTCTCGCCCTCCTGGTCCCGGACGAGACTCTCATAGCTGATGTCGTAGATGACGCCCGGCATGGTTTTGCGCCAATGGTCCATGAGCCGGCGGTAACCGATGTAGTAACGGGCGACATCATCCAGGTCGTATGAGAACGGGTAGCCGTCTTTGAACAGAGTCTTGAACATAGCGTAGCAGGACGCCATGGGATGGCGAGTTACGTGCACTATCCGCGCATTGGGCAGCGCGCGACGTATCAGGCCGCAATACAGATAGTTCAAAGGCATCTTGTCGGTGAAATGTTGGCGCTGAGACGTCGCCGGGCGTGTCCTGTCGAGGTAGTCCGCGCCCAGGGCGGCGAAATCCAGCTCGCGGGTGGCGGCGATGAGCTGGGGGCGCGGCAAAGGCCTCCCGCCATTGCGCGCCAGGGCCGCGCTGACCAGGGCTCCGGCAAAATGGTTCAGCTCGCCTGCGGCAAACACCTGCGAGTGACTGCCCAGGATCCGTTCCACGAGCGTTGTGCCGCTGCGGGGCAATCCCACGACGAAGATGGGTTCACGGCTGTGACAGCCGCTGAGCGGCTCGGAGGGCGCTGACGGGAACGACTCAATGATCCAGTCAACAGTGTCCGTGTCGTAGCGGACATCGTACTGGAGGTGTTCGCGGCGCAATTTTGCGCCCCTTTCGAGGTGGCGCCAGGAGTCGCAATGTCGGCCCACATCTTCGTATTCTTTTGCGAGTGCGTGACGAAGTTGCACTTCGCCGCGCCAGCTCGTGATGTTCGTGGCGAGTTGCCGTTCCATCCCATCGATGTGATTTCGATCCGGTGTCTGCTTACGCAACTCGGAACGGTTGGTATAGGCCTCGTAATCATTCGGCCGTAATGCGATCGCGCGGTCGTAGTCCTGCTCGGCATCAGACAGCCGACCGAGAAAGCGTTGCACCGTGGCCCGATTGAACCAGTAGATGGGCTGCGAAGGATCGCGAGCCAACGCATTCGAGTAGGCATCCAGGGCACGCGTGTACTCACCTACGGAGCTGTAGAAAGACCCAATGGCATCGAGTAGCTGAGGGTCGCGGGCGGCAGCTTTTTCGGCGGCTGCTGCACTTTCACAACTTTCGGCCAGGCGACGCTCGGCGGCCAGCACTCTGGCTCGTTGCAACAGGTACCGCGGGTCATCGGGGGCGCCGGTGAGCGCTCGCTGGATCATTTGGGATGCGGCGGCAACCTGGCCGCGGCACAACGCGATGAAGCTTGCGCTGTGCCAGGCTGGCAGGTAATGGGGAAACTCCGCCGTAAGGCGATCGCAAAGGGTCGCGGCTGCGTTCAAATCACCCTTCTGCAGGAGGCGTGTCACCTCCTGATGGCGCACGCTGGCGCTCGACGATTGGGACGCAGCAGTCATCTCACCAGCGTAGCGTTCGCCGCGCGGGCCGTACAGAGTAACCAATGCCGCCGCGTGGGCCCTGGGGCCGCGCCCATTGCGAATTGCGCCGGCACACTCGTGGCGCGCTGGCCTCCGCGGCGAGGTTTGGTGCCGATCAAGGCGCTGGGCATTCCGCCGCGACGGTGCTCTTTCCCAGCGTTCCGCGCACCTGCGCCCGCGCCTTCGCCACGCCCTCTGTCCATCGCGCCTTCAACGTGCCGGTCGCGCCCTCTGGGCCGGCGACCGTCAGGTCGGCCACGCCTTCTCCGGTGCGTCCGGGGTATATAACCGTCCCGGATACGCGCAAATCGTTGGTCCATCGGACATCGTGCAAAGTCAGCAGCTTTCCGTCGGCGGCGACCGCGATTTCGAATGTGCCACCGCGCAATCCAACCGACTTCCCCGTCGTGTTCGAGGCCGTGCGAGCCACAGCATCGCCCACCGTGAGTAAGGCCCCTGTGACTATTTGAAGCTGACCGCGGCTCGCCTGATTCCCCTCCAGGACATGGGCGGGTTCGAGGTCATACACGCGAAGAGCGAACGCTGGGAGAACCCTCACTTCAGGGATCGACGCCAGGCACTTGGTATCTCCCACCTCCAGCGTATCGACGAAGTGACGAGCAATTTCCGCTGGACAGCTACTGCGCGAGTGCGGCAGGGCGTTGACGTGAAAGCCATTAGGCACCACGAGCTGGTGGCCGTGTGGAAAATGCTTCGCCACCAGCGTGCCGTCCGCCAGTGGAGTCATGTTGTCCAGGTCACCGGAAATAACGAGAGCCGGCACGTCGGGATAGGAAGAGTTGCGAAGCTTCGCCACAGAGGCGACTTCAGCCGCCTCTATCGCCGGCCAACTGCCGCATTGATCCAGAAACGCATAATCGAGTGGCATCCCTCGATACTCGTCAATGGTAAACGGCGCGTAGGTATCTGGGGCTGACTGCTTGCGCCTGGCGATTGCATCACCCCGCCCGGCCGCCCGGCGCGCGGGATCCAGGCTCAAATCAAATATCTGAGGGGCATCCTGACACATCACCGCAGCAGCAAGACCCGAGCTGAATCGGGCCGCTGATCGCGTTTCGTCGCGAGAATCGACGCTGGCCTGCGTTTCAGCCATGAGACGCAGCAGCGGCGCGGTGTCGCCCGCGGCAAAGGCGCGAGCCGCAGCATCTGTTTCCCTGACACTTGCGTAAGCTGGAGCGCTTCCGAACATCACCGTCGCCAACTGAGTCGCGTTGGCAGTGAAGCTCCGCAGCTTCCCGTCGCTGTCCCGCGCCTTGGCCACAACATGTGCGCGCCTCAGAGCCTCCAGCGCGGGTGTTATGTGCTCCAGGGAGCTTCCAAGCAGGCGGCTGCAGCCGATTGACCGCTCACAGGCCAGATCGAATTTGTCGCGCATGGCTGGCGCGTAATTGGGATACCAGGCGTAGTCGGGGCCATCGAGCGGGTACGCTCCGTCGAGAATGATTGAACGCAGCTTGTCGGAATGCCGAACCGCAAACACCTGTTCGAAAAACGTCCCGTAAGAGTCACCGTAAAGGTCGATAGGCCCGGACCCGAGAGCGTCCAGAATAGCCGCCAGGTCATCCGCGGCGAGCACCGAGCTATATAGCCCGGCCTTCGCGCCCAAGGAGCGACCACAGCGTCCGATGTTTGCTTCAGTCAGAGCCGGGTCCGTCTGCAACGGACGGCAATCGACTGCACCGGAGCGGCCCGTACCGCGGTTGTCCATCAAGACAACATCGCGCGTGCCGCGTAAGGGGCGAAACAACTCCAGGTACTCGTCACGCGACTCGGTGGCCGGATACCCCGGCCCACCTTCAGTTGCTACGAGCGTTCCGGTCGCTTTTCCCTCCCCTGTGTGGGGATAGAACTCAAAGTAAATGGAAATCGTGCCCGCGCCCAACGGTCGCGTCAGGTACCCGCACCAGGGAGCACCCGTATCGCAGCGATGCAATACCACCGCGCCAACTTTCAGCGCGTCAGGGCCAGTTTGGCCAGCCGCGGCGACTGCCGGTTGCGGCGAGGCCGGATCGCCTGGCGCACCCTGCGCGACTATCACCGCGGGCGCGGCGAATAGGACGCAGAGGCTAGCCCACCGCCACAACAAACTAGCGGAAACTGTACGTGACGTTGACACCGGCAGTACGCGGCCGGGTGACGTATTCCGTGGATTGCTCCGGCTGCCGCGCAACCGACCAGGTGGTAATACCAAACTGATTGGTCAGGTTGTTGCAGTACAGGCGGAACTTCAACTCCTTGCTCGCCTGGAAGCCGACACCCGCATTCAAGGTGGTGAATCCACCCAAGTGCCGGAAGTTCGTCGAGTAAGTATTCGGACCGATGACCGTGTCGCCCGTGTCCGGGTCGGTCGAGGCCTGCAGATTATTGACCGATGTATTGACGTCACTTCGGTATGCAGCGTCCACGTGGAACGAGACTTCCCGCTCCTGCAGCAGCGGCACGACATAGTCGAGCGCCGCGGTGAGCTGCTCCTTGGGAACCAACGGCAGTCGATCACCCTTTTGTCCAACAAAGTTGGCTCGGATGAAATCCTCCGTCAGCTTGGCGCCGGTGTAACTCCCCCCGACCGAAGCGGACAGATTGTTGGTTATAGCCGCCTGCACTTCCAGCTCGATACCCTGGCTGCGCGCGTTATCGCCGTTCACGACGATCTGAATACCCGTGACCGGCGCGTAGGCATCCAACTGAATGTTGTGCCAATCCACCCGGTACACCGACGCGCTATAGCGGAAGCGGCCGAGGATGATGCCTTTCACGCCCACTTCATAGTTTTTGGCACTGTCAGGCGCAAACGGAATCAACGCAGCCGTTTGCGGCGACGGCTCGCAACCGCCCAGCGCGATGCCCTCGGTCGGACAAATCTTGAACGAATTCGCACCGCCGTGGCGGAACCCCTCGGAGAACGTGAAGTACGCGCGGACCTCCGGCGACACCTCGTACGAGGTATTCAACTTCCACAGATGACTGCGATACGACTTGGATTGGTCGCTGGTCGTGGTCCCCAGGGGATCGTCGCCCGTGTCCGAATAAGCCGCGCCCGCAAACGGGTAGATCTGCGTTTCGGACTGATCATACGACTGCCAGAACTGACGCACGCCACCGGTCACCTGCCACTTGTCAGTGAGGTGCCGGGTCAATTCACCGTACAGCGCCCGATCATGAAAGCGGGTATGGCGGATGTTGTTGTAAAAGAAGTCGGTCTGCTTGAACGAACCCGGATCGGTGCCGTTACGATCTGCGATGACGTCGGCAAAAGTGTTGAAGGCGGTACCCGCGTAGTAGTTGTACGCATCGGCCGATCCCGGCAGATGGGTCCACGCAGCGAATCCCGGCAGGGTCTCGGGGTCGGAGAGCTCGGTTTTCTGTTCCCGGAAAAACGCGCCCACGATGTAATCCCAGGGGCCGCCCGTCTTCGATACCAGCCGCAGCTCTTCCACGAACGATTTATCGGAGGAGTGATCGAAGTTGAATTCCGCATACCGCGGATAACCGCCGTAATAGTACGGGCTCAGGTTTGCGTAGTACTGCTGGCTCGAGGACAGGTCGATCACGTCATCGTACCGATTGTCGTAGTACGACGTGGACGACGTGACCGTCGCGAAGCCCACATCCGCTGTGAGTGTGAGCGCTCCAATATCCAGCGTCCGGTCCAGCGACTGCTGCGGGATCAACTGATTGGTGGTGTAAGGCGCGCGCGGCAGCGAATCACCGGTCGAGTAGTCGAAATTCACATCCTGCCAGGAGAAACCGCCCGAGTGATCCTTCTGATGGGTGTAATCGACCAGGGCATTGAAACGATCACTGGGTTTCCACAGCAGCGAGACCCGGCCGTACTTGCTGTTGGAGCTGTCGACACCGTTGATCTGGTGGTACAGGTAGTCGCTCGTCAGGGGATTGTCCGGATCCGCCAGCAGCGGCTGGCCGCTCTTGTCGAAGCGCGCGGCGTGCAGTCCGTTGATGAAACCCGTCAGCTTCGAATAGCCGGCGTTGGCGCGCACCGCGACGGTGTCGCCGAGCGGGATATTGATGATCCCGTCAAAAGAATACGAAGGCCCTTCTGAGTGTTCAGTGCCCGAGGTATCACCCGAAACCTCCGCGGAGAACACACCCAGATCGGGCTTGTGACGTATCAGTTTGACCGTACCGCCCACCGCGCCCGAACCGTACAGGGTGCCCTGCGGCCCCCGCAGAACCTCCACGCGCTCGATGTCGGTCAGATTGAAATTCACAAACAGCGGGACATCATCGAGATAGGTCGATACCAGCGGCACCGCCAGATTCGGGCCGAAGTAACTCGAGCCCTGATCGGATGCATTCAGGCCGCGGATGATGAGATTGCTGTTCGTGCTGTTGGCACGCGGTCCCAGGTCTGCCGACACCAGACCCGGCACCAGGCGGGTGAGGCTCTGCAGGTCCTTGAGGTTGGCATCCTCGATCTGCTGCGAAGAAATCGCGCTGATGTTGTAAGGAACTGTGAGGACATTCTCCTCACGGCGGTTGGCGGTGACCGTCACTTCCTGCAGGACAGGTTGATCACCGGCGTTCGCACCATGGGCCGCGCGCACACCCGCCAGGGCGGCCGCAATGGCCGCAGCAATCAGAGGTTTTGGTTTCGCCACCACACGGTACCCCTAGAATTTAAACGGTCATATAAATTATTAAACGGTTGTATAACAGGCCCGTTTGCCACGTCAAGCGTCGAGTGATGCCGGCGGCTGAAATTGCTGGTCACAATCGATGCCCAGCCACGCTACGGCGCCGAGTACGGCAAAAACTGCACCAATGATGAACGCCAGCGTCCAGTGACCGCTGCCCGAGAGGTTAGCGACGATGGGAATTCCGATGAGTCCGCCGAGATTGCCGCCGGTATTGAGAATACCTGTGGCGGACATGGAATCGGCGCGAGCCACGAACATCGTGCCCGCCCAGTACGGACCCTCGCACAGTTCCACCACACCATAAGCGAGCGCCAGAGTGCCTACAGCGGCGTAAGGACTACTTAGATTCACGGTCAGCAACAGCAGCAGACCCGTTACGGGCAGCGCGATCATCGGAACGATTCTAAATCCCCATTTGGTGCCGAACCGTGCGCACGTGAAACCAACGAGGGAGCCACCGACGCCGGCGCCGAGCGCGGCCGCGAGTGGCGGGACCGTCGCCAGCCAACTGCCCTCCAGTGCGTTGAAATGCCGCTCCTGGACCAGGTAGAGAAAACACCAATTGGAAATCAGGTAGAAAACATAATTCATGCAGATGTACGACAAGGTCGCGAGCACGATCGAGCGGTTCGCGAGCAGATGTCGCAATCGGCGCCAATCCACTTTTGCAGGCGGCGGGGGCGTTGCCTCCTTGCCGAGCTCCGCGATCTCCTCCGGCGTTACTGAAGGATGCTCACGGGGCGAGTTGCGGGCATACCAGGCCCATACGAGTATCACGACGACCGCGGGCAGACCGGGCCAGAACAACGCCTGCTGCCATCCCACAGCGGACATCAGATAGGCCACCACGGGGGGAGTGGCCGCCGCAGCAAGCTGCAACCCCATGGATTGCAATCCCTGGATCAGCGCCCAGCGCTCGGGCCGAAACCAGGTCTCCATGACTCCGGAGGACACCGGGAAGATGGACCCCTGCGCGAGGCCCACAATGAGCTGCAGGACAAACAGGACGATGAACAACGCGGTGCCGCCCAGAAGAACGGGAGCGACCGGCGTGAGCACCGTACCCAGAAAGGCAACCAGTCCAATCAGGGTGAACATGAACCGCGCGCCCAGCCGTTGCCCTATCACGCCGCCGGGAAACTGAAAGGCCGCATAGCCGAGCACCAGCGCCCATTCCAGCCAGCCGATCTGCACCTGGCTGAAGCTGAGCTCGGGCATCATCCGCTCAGCCGCGACAGTCAGTCCTTTCTGTTGGAAATAGGCGATGAAGCCGAAGAGAAACAGGAAGGCGTAGATACGCCAGCGAACTCGATGGATCAGCGGGTACACAAATCCGGCCCGAGCCGCTCCCGTACGTAACGACGAATATCGAGACTGTAATCTTCCATCGGCGCGTAGTAACCATGTTGATGAACGCGGCTGTGCATGCCGCGCTGCACCGACTCACAGATGCCCCAATCCTGCCGGTTGGTGATATCCCAGAACTCCACCGCATCGCTCGGATCGAATTCGGGCTTGGCGATTTCGTGGGGCTCAAACAGGAAGTGGCACACGATGTCGGTTCGCTCAGGTCCCCGCGGCTGCAGAATGAATACAGCGACGTGATCGCGTGCGAGGCTCACGAACAGGTTTGGATAGAGCACTTCTCCCTTGTGCCGCTCCTGCTCATCTTCGTTGAGACCCGGAAATGCGCGCCGGTCTGTCGTGCCACTGCAGGTAAATGTATTCGCGCCCTGGCGATGAGGTATGCCGCGCATCCAGTCGAGACCCGCACCACCCGCCTCACGGAACGCCGGCACGACTGAACACAGCTCGGGATGCACGCCACCGCAGTGATAACACTCGTTGTAGTTCTCGCAAATGGCCTTCCAGTTCGCGGCGACGTTGTAGGTGATCGTGTGGCCGATCCGCAGCTCCGCGAGCGGATACCGGCAGATGCGCTGCGGAATCTCACCCAGTTGCGCGGCGAACGGGCCGGCCTCCCCCGGGGTCAGATTAACAAAAACAAACCCGCCCCAGCACTCAACTCCAACGGGATACAGACTGATGGTGGACTTGTCAAAGCCGAGCACATCGGCCATGTGGGGCGCGGCCACGAGCCTGCCGTCCAGGTCGTAGGCCCATTGATGGTAGGGGCACAGGATCGACCGTCCCGCGATCACACCGCCGTGAACCGCCATACCGGGCACAGGATCCTCGTCGGTCCTGCAAAGCCGGGCGCCGCGGTGCCGACAAACATTATAGAAAGCCCGCAGTACGCCGTGCCGATTGCGCACCAGAATGATGCTTTCGCCGACGACGTCCAGGATTAGGAAATCTCCGGGTGCCGGCAGTTTTTCTTCGCGTGCAGCGCACAGCCATTCGCGGCAGAAGATCCGCTCCTTCTCCAGGGTGTAGACCTCAGGAGACCAATACCAACTCGAGGGTAACGTCTGTTCCAGCCCGCCGATGGGGGCAGTCACTTTGACATTCATACAACCACCCGGTCGTCGCTGCCATCGTCATACAGAAAAGGAAGCTCCTCCACAATAGGAGCGTCCCGCCGATACAACTCGGTACCCGGCGGCCCGTCGAGCTCGCGCGCGTACCGGTGCCCACTATACACAGCATGAGCAATCGCGCCCGGCGCCAGCGCATCGCCGATGCGGTCCACGGAAAGAATGCCCGCGGGCAGCAGCTCCTGCCGGCGGCCCATCAGCGCCTGGTACAGCTCGTCGCGGGGCATGCGCGCACCCACGATCACGAGAGAACGGCACGGCAAGCGCCGCTCCTCGCCGGTAAACATGTTCGCAATGACGAGTTCGCCCAATTCGAGCTTCACAACACGCGACAGCGTAATAACCTTGACGCCGGATTTGGCGAGCGCCCGGTGTACCTGGGGTTGCTCGTTGGTCATGATGCCCCAGGCCGAAACGTGCCCGGCGGCGGTTACATAGGTCACACTGTCGGCAGATTGGGTCAGGTGCTCGGCAATCGCGCTGCCCATGTAGTAGTTGTCGAAATCGAATACGACGATCGGGCCGCCGATGTACGCCCCGGCGCCGACGTCATCCGGCGTGAAGACATGGGCCTGGTCCAGCTCAGTGACGGGCAACTCCAGCGGCGAATACAACATCCGGGTCCAGCGCGCACCTGTGGCAATCACCACGCGTTGATGCTCGAGCTCGAGAATATCGTTGACCGAGAGCTCATTGCCTGCGTACAGAGTTACGTTCGGCAACCGCTGCAGTTGACCCATGCGCCAGTCGAGAACGCGGCCCCACGTTGCGAGCCCGGGAAGTGTGGTTTCAAAACGCAGCCGGCCGCCGAAGTTGTCGGAGGCTTCCGCGACTGAAACCGAGTATCCACGCCGGGCGAATGTCAGGGCACATTCGAGACCGGCGGGCCCGCCACCGACAATCAACACGGAGGCCTTGCTGCCGGCCGTGGCGAAGCGCTCCGGATGCCAGCCGCGGCGCCATTCCTCACCTGCCGTGGGGTTCTGAGTGCAGCGTACCGGCACACTGTCATGCCAGCTCGAGATACAGATATTACAGCCGATGCATTCGCGAATATCCTGCTCACGACCCTCGTTGATTTTCTGCGGCAGATACGGATCCGCAATGGACGGCCGCGCGCCTCCGATCAGGTCGAGAACCCCGCGCTTGATCTGCGACACCATCGTGTCGGGAGAGGTGAAGCGCCCGACACCGACCACCGGCTTTTTCGTAATCTGTTTGACGAAATCGATGATGGGCTCGTGACTGCCTTCGCCTGTGAAACGCGAAGGCGAGCAGTCAGTCGGGCTCGAGTCCATCTTGACGTCCCACAGATCCGGCACGTCGGACAACAACTCGACGACTTCGTGGGCCTCGGAGGCAGCGCGGTCACTGCGTCGGCCGCGAAGCTCCTCCAGGCTGATGCGAAGCGCCACGCCGCACGTGTCGCCCACCGCGTCCTTGGTTACTTCCAGCAGCTCTCTGACGATGCGCACCCGGTTGGCCATCGATCCGCCGTATTCATCGGTGCGCTGATTCCATTCGGGCAGCAGGAACTCATAGGGCAAATACCCCATCCCCGCGTACACATAGATGATGTCAAAGCCGGCGCGCTTGGCTTTGCGCGCGGCCTCGCCCTGCCAGCGCAGGAGGTTGCGGATGTCGGCGGCGTCCATTGCTTTGGAGCGTTGGTTGCCCATGAAGCCGACGTGGGTCGCCATCCATGAGATGCCTGATGGCGACAACGGTGGGAAGCGGCTGGTCTTGTTCGATACCGAGCCGCCACCGTGCCACAACTCAATGCCGGCCAGTGAGCCGTGCTTGTGCACGGCTTCGGTCATCATTGCGTGGGAGCGAATGTCGTTATCGTCCCAGAGAGTTGCATACGGCAACGGCGAGTCATCGGACGTCGGATGCACGGAGACATATCCCGTGCAGACGACACCCCACCCGCCTTCCGCCTTCATCTCGCGGAAACCGGCGCGCATCCGCGGCATGGTGTTGGTCATACCGCTGGCGTGCGGCACGGCATAGAAACGATTGGGTGCGGTCACCGGCCCAATACGGACCGGCTCGAACAGAATATCGAATCGCGAATGACGCGCCATCTGACGGACCCCACTGGCTCGCGCGAGCCGAGTATAGGGTCAGTGCGCGGGGCCCGCTACTATTTATCGACCGTTCAATAAGAGAATCGGGGATTCCCCGAAGTCGGTCACTTCTTCAACCAGGAATCCAGGCGATAGCCCGGATGGTGATCTCCCAACCGATGTTGCAGCGGCAATGTATGCAGCAGGCAGCGATGCACCTCATCGCCGTGCAAGAGGTGGTCGCCGCTGTGCCCTCGCCAGTGAACGGCTATCAGCTCACCGTTCGTGCACAAAGCATCCGCCAGACGGCGCGCCAGCGTGGCAAGCGATTCGATGTCAAAGTAGTAACCCACTTCGCTGAACACAATCAGATCGAACGGCTGGCCTTCGGCATGATCATTGAAATCCGCTCGCAGGTCGCGGCATTCGATGTGCACGTTGTTAAAGCCCGCGCAGCGCCTTCGGGCTTGCTGAACGGCAGTCTGTGATACATCAGATGCCAACAACCGACTGCAGCGGCCAGCCAGCATTGCGGTCAGCTCACCCACCGAGCAGGCCGGCTCGAAGGCGTTGACATATCTCGGTCGGGACAACGACTCCAGCGTGACCTGATATTTGCCGCGCTCATACGGCGACGCCTGGTAGTTCCACGGATCGGGATTCTCGCGATACCGGTTCTCGAACGCCTCCGCCGACACGACGCTGTGATTGAATGCGCTCAAAGCAGGAACACCTCGTAGGGCTGGTAGAAATAGTCGAGCACGTGCGCCGGCAGAATCGCCCCACCCGGCCGGTCATCGAGCTGTGAGCGGTGCTCCGCAATCGCTTTGCGCTTCGCCGCCCGAGCGCGCTCGCTGAGGATGAACCGCACACTACGGCTTTCCATGAACAGCTCAGCCGCGCCCCGATGCCAGGCCCAGATGGGATATCTCACGAGGGTCAGGCCACGCTCAGTGGCGGCAGTCCTGCATGCGCGGGCCACTGCTTCGTGATCCGGATGACCATCGAACTCAAAGGGCGCCACAATCACGGCTCCATCTGGAATGCATTTCGCCAACGACCGGGCCAATTCAACCTCCCGCTCGCACACGCCGCCATCGGGCAATCCCAGTCGAAAGATGTCAGCGGGAGCCAACTCGAGCTGGCGCATTGCGCTTACGAGCTCACGGCGGCGGACGTGATTCAGCGCCGGAACCTCCGGACAGGCCGCCTCGCCGTCCGTCACGGCAATGATCGTGGCCTTGGTGGCGCTCTGTGCGCACGTGAAGATGAGCCCACCCGCGCCGAGTGTCTCGTCGTCTGGATGCGGCGCCACCACGACAATGTGACCCGGCGGTGGAACCCACTCGGGCGAATGGCTCGCCCACTCGGCCCATTGATTCGCGGGCATCCCGGGAACCGACGTATCGAACGCCTCAGCCGGCAGCCCCTTGGCTTCTAGTCCTTCAGGCATGGATACTTCCGCGCGTCTTGGATCGCTCAGGATTGAGCACTTTATGTGCCGCAGGCCAATCTTCCGTTCTAGCTTTCTGCTCCTCGTACTGTTGTTTGCGAGCGCCGCCCAGGCGAGCCCGTGGGTGGCCGACCAGGGTGACGGCACCTATCGCAACCCGATCCTGTACGCCGACTATTCGGATCCCGATGTCATCCGGGTCGGTACGGATTTCTACCTGACCGCCTCGAGCTTCAATGCGGTCCCCGGACTTCCGATCCTGCATTCAAAGGACCTGGTGAACTGGGAATTGATCGGGCACGTGTACGGCGCGCAACCGCCTCTGGAGGTGTACAACAAGCCCCAACACGGCAGCGGCTCATGGGCGCCGGCGCTGCGCTATCACAACGGGGAGTTTTATATTTTCTACCCGGACCCCGGTTACGGCATCTACATGACGAAGGCGTCCAGGCCGACGGGTCCGTGGAGCGCACCGCTGCTCATCAAACAGGTCAAGGGTTGGATCGATCCCTGTCCGTTCTGGGACGATGACGGCCACGCTTATCTGATCAACGCCATGTCGGCCAGCCGCTCCGCACTCAAGAGCACTTTGATCATCAGCCGGATGTCACCCGATGGCACCCGCCTGCTCGATGAGGGCACGCTGGTCTATGACGGTCACGGCGCAGATCCAACTGTTGAGGGACCCAAGTTCTACAAACGCAACGGGTACTACTACATTTTCGCGCCCGCGGGCGGCGTACCCCGAGGCTGGCAGCTAGCTCTGCGCTCGCGACAAATATACGGCCCCTATGAGCGGAAGGTTGTATTGGCGCAGGGCAGCACGACCATCAACGGGCCGCATCAGGGCGCGTGGGTCGATACACCGGGAGGCGAGTCCTGGTTCGTTCATTTCCAGGATCAGGGCCCTTACGGCCGGGTAGTCCATCTGCAACCGCTGCAGTGGGTTGATGACTGGCCGGTGATCGGCAATCACGGTGAACCGGTGAGCACTTTCCGCAAGCCGGCGGTCGGCAAGGTCTATCCGATCATGACTCCAGCGGCCTCCGACGAGTTCAATGACAGCCGCCTCGGCCTGCAGTGGCAGTGGCAAGCCAACCCACAGCCCGCCTGGGCATTTCCATCGGCCGCCTATGGTTTTCTGCGGGTGTATGCCATCGCCGCGCCCGATGGACATCGCAACCTCTGGGACGTACCCAACCTGCTGCTGCAGAAATTCCCCGCGCCGCGCTTCACAGCGACACTGAAAATGACACTGACAGCGCTCACAGCGGAGGATCGGGCCGGACTGCTCGTCATGGGTGCCGACTACGCAGCGGTCATCGTGAAAAAAGGTGCCAACGGTTTATTGCTATCCGAAACAATCTGCACTGGAGCGGATCAGGGTGCACCCGAGGTTGAGTCTGCACCCATCGAGGTTTCCGGCAACACGGTCTACCTCCGGACCAGTGTGTCGGAAAACGCAATCACCCGCTTCTCCTACAGTGTCGATGGGACAAACTTCATCGACGTGGGCACACCCTTTACTGCCAAGCAAGGGCGCTGGATCGGCGCGAAGGTTGGTCTGTACGCGTTGGGGACGGTTCCCGTCAGTGAGTATGGCTTCGCGGACATCGATTGGTTCCGCATCGAGTAGCAACACGCTTACAATCGCGGAGCAGGAAGCCACTTTGACGGAGCTATCGTGATCACACCAACCCTTGCGAGCCTTGCGACCCAGCTCTCCAGGCAGCAGACCACCAGTCGACAGCTCGTCACCGACTGCCTGACTCGAATTGCAGCGAACGCCGGCGAAGGCGCGCGTGTTTTCCTGAAGGTGTATGGAGAACAAGCACTCGCCACGGCGGACTTCTACGACCGCATGCGCCAACAGGGCGCCCGTCTCAACCCCTTCGCCGGCATCCCTGTTTCAGTCAAGGATTTGTTCGATGTCGCCGGCGACACGACTCTGGCCGGCTCGACCCTGCTGAAGGGTGCACCGGTCGCCGAGCGCGACGCGCGCGCGGTCTCGCGACTGCGTGCCGCTGGATTCGTCGTGATCGGGCGCTCCAACATGACCGAGTTTGCGTTCTCTGGACTGGGTCTGAATCCCAATTACGGCACGCCGCTGAATCCCTGGGATCGCGCCACGGGGCGAATTCCTGGCGGGTCGTCATCTGGAGCTGCGGTTTCCGTTACGGACGGCATGGCCTATGGCGCGCTGGGAACTGACACGGGTGGCTCGTGCCGGATTCCGGCGGCGATGTGCGGAATCGTCGGATTCAAACCAACTGCCGGCCGGATCCCGTTGGCAGGCGCGTTCCCACTGTCGCCTTCACTGGACTCGATCGGACCTTTGGCCCGTTCCGTGGACTGCTGTGCCACGCTCGATGCCGTGCTTTCGGGCGAGGGATTCGAGCCGATTCCCGACCTGACCGCGAGCGATCTCAACCTCGGCGTGTTGACCCACTACGTGACCGAGGGGCTCGAAAAAACGGTGGCAGACAACTACGAGCGTGCCCTGCGCGCGTTGACGAAGGCCGGGGTGAAGCTGACGGATATCAAACTGCCCGAACTGGCCGAGCTACCTGACATCAACCGCAAGGGAGGTATATCCGCTGCGGAGTCCTACGCGGTTCACCGTCCCCGGCTCGCAAATGACGCCGCGCGGTATGACCCGCGGGTTCTGGCACGAATTGTGCGCGGCCGCGAGCAGGATGCCGCGGATTACATAGAGCTGCTCAGCATCCGTGCAGACTTTATCGCCCGCATTGCCCGGCGAATCAGAAAATTCGACGCAGTCCTGATGCCGACCATTCCCATCGTAGCGCCAGTCCTGTCGGATCTGACTTCAGATGATGCCTATGTAAAGGCCAACGGACTCGCGCTGCGCAATCCGAGCATCGTCAACTTCATCGACGGCTGTGCCATCACCCTGCCCTGTCATGACCCGGGAACGGCGCCTGTCGGGCTATCCCTGTTCGGATTGGCAAACACGGACGCAGACCTGCTGTCAGTAGCCAGGGTCGTCGAGCCTATAGTGGCAATCGATGCGTAGCCGCAACACACGACGCCTGGTCGTACATCGCTGACATCATGGTCAAAGCACGGGCAAGCGATTCGAAGTCGACATTGCCCGCGGTGGCGCGCGTCATGGAGATCAAAAGCTCCTTGCGGAAGCGTGCGTATTTGTCGGTGATATCCCGCCCCAGCGCAGAAACCTGGTAGGTCACGTCCTTTTTGCTGGTCCCGGTCTGTCGGGATTTTTCAATCAACCCGGCCTTCAGCAGCTTACGCACGCCGTATTGCAGGTTCGACAGGTCGTCCCGCTTCAACAGCCGGGCCAGCTCTGAGATGCCCTTGGGCCGGTCGTGCATGCGGATCACGTGCAGCAGCGCCGTATCGGTACCGGAGAACGGCTGGCCGTGACAACACCCCAGACAGTCCGCCTGCCAACGCTCAAAGGCCGCTGACACCCGGAAAATCGAGAATTCCAGCTCCGTGAGCCCGACCTCGAATTCGTCGGTGGCCAGATGCCAGTGCTTGTCCAATCCCCGCGCGCCGCGGCGTGTGTTCCCCGGTGGGCTCATTGCTTGACACCTATAGTTTAAGCCGTAACATGTAGTGTAAATCACACGTAAAATTAACGGCATCCCAGAATAAAAATGATTGGAGGCCGTAACATCGGGACGGGTCCCGATGCGATGATTGATAATCAAGAGGGGTCTATAAACGCCGGCGCAACAGCCGGCAACGGGGAGTCAACGTGGCTCAATCGGTCTTTCGCCGCATCACTGTGTTGGCCGCGATCGCGACTGCGGCTCTAACCACTGTCCCGGGTTTTGCACAGAACGTCCTCGAAGAGGTCGTGGTCTCCGCGCAGAAGCGCGAGCAGAACATTCAGGACGTCGGCATCACCATGAGTGCTTTCACCGGGGACCAACTGAAGGCCCTGGGCGTGCAGGAAAGCTATGATGTTGCCGCATTTACACCGGGCGTCCACATCTCGGGCAACCTCGCGGGTCAAAACACCCAGTTCACCATCCGCGGCGTAACCCAGAACGATTTCAACGACATCGTCGAAGCACCCAACGCCGTCTACCTGGACGAAGGCTACCTGGCGGTCGCCCAGGCCCAGACTTTCGCCCTCTACGACATTGACCGCGTTGAGGTGCTCAAAGGGCCGCAGGGCACCCTCTTCGGCCGCAACGCAACAGGCGGCCTGGTTCACTACATCTCACGCAAGCCCAACTTCGAGAAGCTCGAAGGGTATACGGACGTCACGTTCGGTAACTTCGACAGCGAAACTCACGGCTTGTCCGAGCGCGTCGAATCGGCCGTGTCGGCGCCGTTCACCGAAACGCTCGCCGGTCGTGTTGCGATGCTCTACAACCACAGCTCCGCCTATCTCAACAACTTGTATCCCTACGGAGCGCCGGCTGGCCTGGCGGGACTTTCCCCCGGCAACGGAGCCGGTGCGGATCTGGGTGGTGACAACACCTACGCCTTACGCGGCACTCTGGACTTCAAGCCGAACGATGACCTGCTAGCCCGGTTATCCGTCAACTACGCCCACTCCAAGGAGCCCACCGGCCCCTACCAGTCGAAGTCCACCATCGGCGTTGCCAACTCGGGGGGTGAACTGGTCAATGTCATCAACACGCCACCCAACGAGACTCGTCTGACCATCGAGGGCAGCGGGGACGGTGGTGCCAACGCAATCGACGGTAGCTCGCTTTCCCCTGGGGCTAATATAGGACTGACGGCGCGTCCCGTACCGGGGGGCGACTTCTTCGGATACATCGATCCGGACGGCCCGGGAACCAACACCAGCAGTGACTTCGCCTTCCAGAACAACGGTTTTGTTCAGACGTGGGGCATCAACGGCCGGGTGGAATGGAAGTTGGGCGGCGGCGTGACCCTCACGTCCATCACCGATTTCAAGGACTACAAGAAACTCCTGTTCATTGACGTCGACTCGGGTCCCGGCAACCAGTTGGCCAATTACGCCGGTGTGGCAGCGACGAGCACCACCCAGGAATTCCGGCTCAACGGCGAAGCCGAGCACTTGCGGTGGGTCACGGGCCTCTACTACCTGAACATTGACAACCATTCGGACAACGGGCTGAAGGCGCCGGAAAACAGCATCGTGGGCACATTCATCGCCCCGGTCGACATCGGTACGGTCGCGAAGCTCGTCACCAACTCAACCAGCCTCTTCGGCCAGATAGAGTACGACTTCACCAGCAAGCTGACGGGTATCGTCGGTGCGCGTGTGATCGAGGAACACAAGTCCTTTCATACCGGCATCGGTGTGTTCGCCACGGACAGCAACTACAGCGTGAACCAGGGGCCCTTCCTCAACAGCCCGTTCGGTGCCGGGGACCCCTACTTCGCCTCGGATCACACGTCCAACACGCTGTGGGCGGGCAAGTTGCAGCTCGACTATCACCTGAAGGATGACTTCCTGATCTTCGGCGGCGTGAATCGGGGCGTGAAAGCGGGAAGCTTCAATGCGCCGCTGTTGGGCGCCTACCTGGGTTCGGGCCTGAACCAGTCACTGCCATATAAGGCGGAGACCTTGTACGCCTACGAAACGGGCTTCAAGTCCACGTTCCTCGACGGCCATGCCCGCTTCAACGCTTCGGCGTTCTACTATGACTACAAGAACTACCAGGCATTCCTGTTCGTGGGTGTTGGCGGTGTCGTCATCAACGCGGACTCTCACAACGTCGGCGCGGAAATGGAATTGCAGCTTTCGCCGGCCAAGGGCCTGGACATCATCCTCAGCGGCTCGTGGTTCAATGCGATTGTGGAAGACATTCCGCTGCGCTTTGGCTCACCGTTGCCACCGCGGGATGTCAAACCAACCTATGCGCCTCCTGTCACAGCGACGGCCATGGCCCGTTATGAATGGGAGGTTCCATGGGGATTGCTGCACGTGATGGCCAGCGGGCATTACGTCGACAAGTTCTACTACAACCTGCGTAACTTCGATGCGGACCAGTTCGCCGCCTCGCTGCTGATCAACGCCGGCGCGGGCTGGGCTTCGTCCGATGAGAAGTGGGCTGTTAACGTGGATGTGAAGAACCTGAATAATGCACATGCGGGTGTGCAGGGGTTTGATCTTGCAACGCTGTGCGGTTGCAACGAGGAGTCGTATCAGCCGCCGCGCTGGACGGGCATCAATGTTAAGTACAAGTTCTAGACGAGAATTTATAGTCGGAAGTACCCTGCTAACATTTACATTGGCAGGATGCTCGCGGAAGATGACGCCCGCCCAGGCGCGGGCGTCCGATGTTCCCTTCCGCGCTCTGGATACCGGGACTGTTGCGGTCCTGGACGCCCTGGGTGAGACCTTACTTCCCGGCAGTGCCGCTGCGGGCCTCGCCCACTACATCGACCACCAACTGTCAGGCGATCCTGCCGACAGCATGCTGATGATCAAGTATCTGGGTGTACCGGCACCTTTTGCCGATTTTTATCGCGTCGGCCTGCATGCTGCGGACGCTTTGGCACGGGCTGTCCATGGGAAGGCCTTTGCAGAGATCTCGAAGGAGCAGGCTGTCGGGCTGGTGACGAAGATGGCCGGTGGCCAGATTGAAGGTTGGCAGGGACCGCCCGTCGAACTGTTCTACTTCGTGCTCCGCAGCGACGCGGTTGATGTCGTGTATGGCACCAAGGCGGGCTTCGAGCAGCTGGGCGTCCCCTACATGGCACACATTGAACCGCCCAGCCGGTGGGGCGAATGACGAGCCTGCCGAAGGATCCTGTCGATGTCATCGTTGTTGGATCAGGCGCAGCTGGCAGTAACATGGCGGCTCGCCTGGCCGAAGGCGGCAAGCGCGTCCTGATTCTCGAAGCCGGACCGGCGCGTGGGCCGGGCCATTTGATCAGCTCCACCTTGTACGCCCGCCGCGTCAAATGGACTGGGCCGCCGGTACTGGACGAGGGTAAGAATCCCGTTGGTTTCGTCTTCAACTCCGCGTATGGCACGGGTGGCGCCGCGATGCATCACTACGCGGTGTGGCCGCGGATGCATCCCGAAGATTTCAACATGCGCTCGCAGCATGATCGCGGACTCGATTGGCCGCTGACGTATACCGACCTCGCGACCTATTACGACGTGGTCCAGCAGGAGGCGGGGGTGTCCGGGGATGCGACCAAGGAGATCTGGCGGCCGGTCGGCGCGCCCTACCCTATGCCCGCAGTTCCTGTATTCCCCCAGGGGAATGCCATTGCTCGCGGCTTCACGAAGTTGGGCAAGACTGTTGCTCCGCTGCCCCTTGCGGTCACGACCACCAACTACAACGGCCGTCCCACCTGCTTATGGGATGGCTGGTGCGATTCTGGCTGTCCCATCGGGGCGTTGGCGAATCCACTGACGGTTCACTTACCGCGCGCGGCCTCCGCAGGGGCGCTACTGGTCAACGATGCCCCGGTTACGAAGATTCTGACGAGCGACGACGGGACGCGCGCTGTTGGGGTTGAGGTTGCGTTGAAGGACGGCACCCGGCAGACGGTGAATGCAAAACTCGTGGTGCTGGCCGCTTTTGCTGTGGAGAACCCGCGTCTGCTGCTGGCATCGGCCACGCCCAAACATCCTCAGGGGTTGGGGAATTCGGGGGGATTCGTAGGGCGTTACATCATGACGCACGCGGCAGGGCTGGTTTATGGTCTGTTTGCCGAGGACACGCGCCCCTATATGGGCGCCTTCGGCGGCCAACTCGTGAACCAGGACAGCTATCCCAAGACGACTCACACCAAGAGCGGCGCGTTCGGAAGCTACCAGTGGATGATTGCTCAGGCGGTCAAGCCCAACGACCTGTTGGGTATTTCCACCACCCGCCCTGATTTATTTGGCACTGCGTTGCAGGACTTCATGAAACGCGCCACACGCGGCTTCGCTGGAATGACCGCCGTGTGTGAGGACTTACCCGTCGCTGACAATCGAGTCACCCTGACTGATCAGCGTGATGCGCACGGAGTGCCGATCGCGCGCGTCACTCACACCACTCACGATGAATCCGTTGCGCTCTGGAAAGCCTCGTTGGCGGAGGGCAAGGAGGTCATGCAGGCTGCAGGCGCCAAAGAAGTGTGGACGGGACCGCCTGGCAGCATGCATATCATGGGTGGCACGGTCATGGGCACCGGCGCCAGCAACTCCGTTACCAACACCTACGGTCAGGTACACGACATACCCAACCTCGTCGTTGCCGGACCCGGGTTGTTTCCCACCAGCGCCGGCGTCAATCCTACGTTCACAGTGCATGCGTTGGCCGCACGAAGTGCGCAGCAGCTGCTGGCATCCTGGGAGCAGCTCGCCGGCTAACTCAGGCCGTGCCCTGGCTATCGCTTGCCAACAATTGTCCGCAATTGCGCATCGTCCGGCATGCCCGCGAAGACCTTCACCTGGCCATGCTCATCCTGGTAAACCAACCCTGGGGTGCCAAAGATGTGCAAGGCGCCCATCAGGTCTCCATTGAATGAAATCGTCTCGGTCGTTTCCGGTAGAGCCGGACTCTTCGGCGCGATGCCGCCGTGATCGAAATTCCGCTCGCTCTTCTCGAGCGCCGCGACCGGATCCCTGGCCTCCAGAATCGCCGCATCCTTCCCTTTGCTATCGGCGTCAATCACCGCCACCAGCAAATACCGAATCTGCACGTCCGGCGCCCGCGCCTTCTGCATGGCTTTCCATAGGTCATTGCAGAACGGGCAGTCCGGATCGGTGAACACATAAACCACCCGCTCCGTCGACTTCGCGCCGGTGCCGATCCACTTAGCCCGATCCAAGCGCTGCATCAGGCCCGCCGGCGAGCCCGCGGGCGCAGCAATCCAATTCCCAGCCTCGGCGGTGCTCGCCATAAGCGCCATCAGCCCCACCATCCACACACCCAAACTCTTCATCGCGACCTCTCTCCGAGACACCACCCTACGATGACCGCCCCACGCCGGTACTTATTGCAGTATCCAAGACGGCAAGCGAATGGTCAGTGTGGCGCCGGTGGTCGCACCGTACGGTTGATGCATTAGCCTTCGACCCACGCTGCACGCTGCGAAAACCCGATCCGTATTCGCTGCCGCCGGGTCCACCGAAGCTCGCTTTCCAGAACCACCGCTCCCGCCAGAATCAGCGCCCCAAACTACTGGGCGGCGGCCGCCTGTCGACCTGCCGGTTTCTGGCGGAATTTCACCGCTACTTCGATGCGTGATCCGAGGCGGTTGATGATCAGCATGAGCCGGTCGATGGTGAAGCGTCTCAAATCGGCGTTGCGGATGCGCGAGAAATCACCAGCGTCAATTCCAGTCAGCGACTGCGCCTTGCGCACGCTCAAGCCGTCGCGGTCCAACTTCTTGATGATTTCTGCCGCAAGGATGGCTTTGAACTGTTCGCCGTCAGCGTTCTCGTGACCCATGTCGCGGAAGACGTTGCCGCTGCCGCGGACCCCTTCCGGTTCCTCTGTCTTCTTTTTCATCTTCCTCTCCTTCAATGTTTGGTTTGGAGATATCGCATGTCCCTCCCTCTGCCGCGACAGTCAGCGCCCCGAGGCACACGAGTTGGGCTTCGAGGCCAGAAAAAGCAAACCCCGCTATGGGCGGGGTTCGTACGCCGATCCTCTTTGATATTCCACTCTGGGTGAGAGGCCTTTCGGGCGGGCAGAGGCGCTATCGGCCATTGCGTCACGCAGCCACTCTAGATGTGACTTGTTATATCCGCAAGTGTTGTTATATCTAACAATGCGCGAAATAAACCCCGCGGACGATGGTTACACCGTCCGAGACGGACGTAAGACGCGCGCGCCGCGTGGACATGGACAAGAAGCTGTTCGCTAAATTGATCGACTCCTTGAAGGAAATGAACGAAGTTGCTGCAGGCAAGCGCAAGCCGTCGCGCACGTTTCAAATGGATGCGGATAGCGTCAAGGTTCCGAGGGCAAAATCGGGATCAGCCAACCCCAACGTCGCGAACCGACTGGCCCGGCAAAGGCGCTCCTGACTGTCATTCAACGCGATCCCGAGAACGTGTTGAAGGCATTGGCCAACGAGGCGAGTCAAAAGAGCGGCGAGATTCTCTCCGGAGTTAGATTCTCCCGAGGCTCCGCGGGGCACTCCCGTCTCACGCCCTCTCGTCGGCGGAGCCGGAAAAATCACGGTTCACGCTGGTGCCGCAGTTGGGGCAACGCGGCGGATCGAGCGGATCGGCGCGGCCGATCCAAAAAAGCGAGCTGACGCCAAGCGGGCGCCGACAGTAGAGACAAGGAGTCTGGGAGAGACGCCAGAGCAAGCCGACGAAGATCACGAGGCACCCCCACCTGGCAATTCCGTCGGTGACCGCAGTACGGGAAAGCGATGCGTGCAGAAAGCCCATAACCAGGATTGTCAGGATCAGGGCGAGCATGCTCCGATTCCACCGACGCTTGAGGAGTTGGTACGTTGTCATCGTCGCGATTCTGGCGGCTCGCGACCGTCCTCGTAAGGCTATGATTTTGGTGGCGGAAGGGGTGGGATTCGAACCCACGGTCCCCGTGAAGGGACGCCAGTTTTCAAGACTGGAGCATTCAACCGCTCTGCCACCCTTCCGTCAGGGCGCGCATGCTACCAAAAATGGCCCGCGGGGGCGCCCCTCCGGGGGGCTCAGGCAGCAGTGCCTAGGGGGCCGAACTGGCCACCGTGAAGTGGCCTCCCACGCCACTCCAGGCCGAGGCTCAGGCGGCCAGGCCGCGGGTCATGGCCCAGTCGAGGCCTCGGCTGACCCAGCCGCCGCCGAGGCTGGCGCCTGTGACGTTGTCCAGGCGGTAGGGGGTGCCGTCAAGGATGGACTGTGCCGCGCGGGTGCCACTGCGGATGGCCGGGCCGATGCCCTCTGCCATGTCCCGGGTGGCGAGGCCGGCGGCGTCGCCGGTGATGAAGGCGTTATCGCGGCGGACCACCTCCACCTTGCCCCGCAGGAAGTAGCTGTAGCCCGTGGGGTCGTACTGGGCGCCCGGCGCCAGGGTGCGATCCAACATGCTGACGAACCGGCTCCAGTGGTGCTTGATGTCGCCGCCGCTGGCTTTCATGCGCTCGGCCATGCCGCCGATGCCGATGTTCAGCCAGCCGTTCTGCTTTGGCACGTACCACGAGTAGCCCGGCAGGCCCTTCTCGAAGAACCACAGGTGGCAGGTGGGATCCTTCCAGTCGTACTCGATCTCGTGCTCGAGGGTGACGGTTTGCAGCTCAGTCACCCGAGGATTCAACTCGCGGAAGAACTTCCGGTACACCGGGCACCGGGTCCCACCCGCGCCGATGAGGTAGCGGCCGCGGAATTGATCATCGATGACGTAGCCGTCAGCCTCGGCGCGGATGTCGCGAACGGTGTGCTGGACGACAGGCGCGCCGGACCGCTGGAGGAGCCAGGAATCAAATTCGAAACGGCGGATGGAGTGCTGCACGCTGCCCACCCGAAACCCAAGCCCCTTCACATGGATGTGCAGGCGCTCGAAAGTCAGGAACCGGTGCGGGTAGGTCTTGGGATCGAGCTCGAGGTCGTGGAGCACTTCGGGTGTAATCCACCCGGCACACAACTTGAGTCGCGGGAAGGTCTCCTTGTCGAGCACCAACACGTCGACTCCGCGCTTCACGAGCTCGCGCGCGGCAGCGGACCCGGCGGGTCCGCCACCAACTATCAATACATCGCAGGTTCGCACGGTACCAATCAATGAGCGTACATGTAGTCACGAGTCCACGGCACATCGTTGCTCTGTCCCGGCGCGAACAACACCTGGAACAACTGCAATGTGCCCGTCGTGAATGCAGCGATGGAACCAGCGAGATACAACCGCCACATGCGCACGAACTTCTCGTCGAACATCTCCGCGACCTTGTCGCTCGCACCTTCGTACAGATCCATCCAATGATGCAGTGTGCGCGCGTAATGCAGGCGGATGTTTTCGACGTCGAGGACCGAAAGATTCCACGGCTCGAAAATCTGCGCGAATTCACTCAGTGCGGGAGGACATGCGCCGGGGAAAATGCGCTTTTCGATCCAGGGGTGCATATGGGCGGGGAAGTTGCGGCCGATGGAGTGGATCAAGCCGCGACCCACGTTGCCCAGACACTGCGAGATGACGCGACCCAATGCAGGGTAGTTGTCGACTCCCACGTGCTCGAGCATACCGACTGACACGAACGCATCGTACTTGCCGGTGATGTTCCGATAGTCGTCCAGAACGAATTCCACGGACGATCCGAGCCCTTCGCGCTGGGCGCGTTCACGCGCGAAAGCAACCTGCTCTTTCGAGATGTTAAATGCGCGCACCTTGACGCCGTAGTGCTGCGCCATGTGGATCGCCAGGCTTCCCCACCCGCAACCAGCCTCCACGACGCTTTCACCCGGCTTCAAGCGCATCTTGCGGCAGACGTGGTCCATCTTTGCAACTTGCGCTTCGTCGAGCAATGCGGTGGGTGTGGGATAGTAGGCGCACGTGTACGCCATCGTCTTGCCCAGCCACAGCGAATAAAACTTGTTGCCGATGTCGTAGTGGTGATGGATGTTGTCCTGCGAACCATTGAGCGTGTTGACGCGCCTGCGGCTGCGGCGGATCACCTCGACTCCCCGGCGAATTACCGAGAAACCGCGCTTACTATTCGGGTGGGCCTCATAGACCGCTTCGAGGACACTGACCAGGTCCCCCTCGACCTTGATCCGGCCTGTGCTATACGACTCGCCGAACGAGACTTGCGGGTCGATGAGCAACCCATAGAAGGCTCCCCGGTCGCCAATGCAGATTCTGGCGACGGGCTCGGTGGCTCTGGCGGGACGCACACTCTCGCCCGTCCAGAGCACGAACTCGAGCGCGGGATCACCCAGGTAGGTGATGAGACGAGACAAAAGTCCGCCCTCGAAGGAGCGGCCGGTTCGCCCTTCCGCCGGCCTTGCAGCCGTGCCTAGGGGCGAAGCAGGAGTGCTTCTCCCCGGGGAAGCGGTATCGGATTCCGAAGCTACACAGTCCTCGACTGCATTCACCGTCGTTCTCCCTCCATCTTTCGGCGCGTTCGTGCCACGCACCCGAGCTGCTAATTTAGCAATGTACGGGCCCGCTGTAATCGTTCTGTAATTGCATCGGCGCGGGCGCAACCCGAATGTGCCCTAAAGCGGACGTCTCAATCAATGGAGGAGCCCCGTGTATCGACGCTTTAGCCCTGGGATGAGCCTTTTGGCTGTCTTCCTGTTACTAATTGTCTCCTGGGAGCCCGCTGCCGCCATCCAGCCGCGGTTGATCCTCATCTCCCTCGATGGCTACCGGGCGGATTACCCCGACCGCGGGTACTCGCCGGTGCTGGCTGCCCTCGCAAGCGATGGTGTACATGCAAAGGGAATGCGTCCCGTTTTCCCTTCGGTGACCTATCCCAACCACTACACGCTGGTAACCGGCCTTTACCCCGACCAGCACGGCGTGGTGAACAACACCATGCACGACCCGATCCTCGGTAGTTTCAGTCCCGGCAACCGCGCCGCAAACACCGATGGCCGCTGGTGGAATCAGGCGGAGCCGATCTGGGTAACCGCCCAGAAGGAAGGATTACGAACGGCGTCCTTTTTCTACCCCGGAACGCAGGCTGAGATTCACGGCGTGCGGCCCTCCTATTGGCAGCTCTTCAATTCGAGTGTTCAGCCGGACGCTCGGGTGGACCAAGTTCTGGCATGGTTCGACCTGCCGCCGGATCAGCGACCGTCATTTGTTTCCTTGTATTTCGAACAAGCCGATGTGGCCGGCCACGATTACGGGCCGGATTCCATGCAGGTCAATGTCTCTTTGGTGACTGTTGATGCTGCCCTTGGGCGACTCGTAGAGGGGCTTCGTCAACGTGGGATGTTCGATGCCACGGACCTCATCGTCATCTCGGACCACGGGATGAGCGCGACCTCCCCGGAGAGGGTCGTGCTGCTGGATAAGATTGTTAACGTGGATCACATCGAGCTGGTCACCGCGATCGTCAACGCGGGCATCAACCCCAAGGCCGGATACGAGCCCGGAGTCGAGCGTGCCCTCCTCGCACCGCACGCCCACCTGCAGTGCTGGAAGAAAGGGAACCTGCCGAAGAGGTTTCATTATGGGCACAACGCTCGCATTCCGGCGATCGTTTGCCTCCCTGACGACGGCTGGATGGTGGGTACGGCTGCCATGGCGTCCAAGGGACGACATGTGCCATTGGGCGAGCACGGGTATGACAATGACGACCCGCAGATGCGTGCGTTGTTCGTGGCCCGTGGGCCGTCATTCAAACAGCACCTCACTGTCCCGGTGTTCGACAACATCAATGTGTATGCGTTGCTGGCCAAGCTGCTGGGTGTTACGCCCCTGCGGAATGAGGGCAGCCTGGCGGTGACGGCGGGAATGCTGCGGGGTGCCGATGGTAGCGGTACCATGGCGCAATGACGATTCTCTATGGCCGCGGCAGACGAGCCGCCCTCGCCCTCCTCGCATTGCTGCCGCTGGCGGTAATACAGGCCCACGCCGAAGACGGCTATGACCTCTGGCTTCGGTACCACCCCATCGCAGACGAGTCGCTGCGCGCCCACTACAAGCAAGCCGCGAGCGAAATCGTCGCCGCCACCCCGGACCTAGGTGCGGCGCCCGCCGCTGCCGTAGGCACCGCCGCTTCCGCAGGAGCCGCTATTGCACACGCCGGCGACGCCCCCTCGACACTAGCCGTGGCCCAAGCCGAACTCGTCCGCGGGCTGTCGGGGCTTTTGGCCACAACTGAGCACATCAGCGACAAACCAACCCAGAACGGCAGTGTCGCCATCGGCACACCGAATTCGTCGCCGGTGATTGCCAAACTCAACTTGCCCCTGGCGAATGCAGGTGGCGAGGGTTACCTCATCCGCAGCGTCAGCTACGAAGGCCACCACGTTACCGTCATAGCCGCCAACAGCGACGTGGGCGTCCTGTACGGTACCTTTCATTTTCTGCGGCTAATCCAAACCCAACAGTCGATAGACACCCTGGACATAATCGAAGCACCGCGTATCCAACATCGCATGCTGGACCACTGGGACAACCTCGACCGATCGGTCGAGCGCGGATACGCAGGACAGTCCATCTGGGACTGGCAAAAACTGCCGGACTATCTCGACCCCCGCTACACCGACTACGCCAGAGGGTGCGCCTCGCTGGGTATCAACGGCACGGTGCCAACTAACGTCAACGCCAGTCCCATCGGCCTGACCGCGACATACCTCCGCAAGTACGCCGCACTCGCCAAGGTATTCAGGCCTTATGGTCTGCGCGTCTACCTGACAGCACGATTCAGTGCGCCCATTGAGATCGGCGGTCTGAAGACTGCTGATCCACTCGACCCGGCCGTCAAAGCCTGGTGGAAAGCCAAGGCTGACGAGATCTACACCCTGATCCCGGATTTCGGTGGCTTCGTCGTCAAGGCCAATTCCGAGGGTCAACCGGGCCCACAGGATTATCATCGCACTCACGCCGACGGTGCCAATATGCTGGCGGACGTGGTGGCGCCGTATGGCGGCATCATCATGTGGCGGGCATTCGTGTACTCACAGGACCAGCCGCAGGATCGCGCCAAACAGGCGTACTCGGAGTTTGTTCCCCTCGACGGTCAGTTCCGCGACAACGTCGTGCTGCAGGTAAAGAACGGCGCGATCGACTTTCAGCCGCGTGAGCCCTTTCATCCCTTGTTCGGCGCCACACCCCATACGCCGCTCATGTTGGAAGTGCAGATCACGAAGGAATACCTCGGCTTCGCGACTCACCTGGTGTACCTGGGACCGGTGTTTGAAGAGACCCTGCGGTCCGACACTTACGCACGAGGCAAAGGCTCCACGGTCGCCAAGGTCATCGACGGCTCGCTGTTCGGCTACCACACCACCGGCATGGCAGGCGTGGCCAACATCGGCTCGGATCGAAATTGGAGCGGGTCCGTTTTTGATCAAGCCAACTGGTACGTGTTTGGGCGGTTGGCATGGAACCCAATGCTCAGCTCACGCGACATCGCCGCCGAGTGGGTGAGGATGACCTTCACCAACGACCCGGCGTTTGTTGAGCCTGTGGTCAACATGATGATGGGGTCGCGCGAGGCCGCGGTGAACTACATGACCCCGCTGGGGTTACATCACCAGATGGCGCGGACCAGTCACTACGGGCCGGGGCCGTGGGTCACCGGTGGCTCGCGGGCCGACTGGACGTCGACCTATTTCAATCGAGCTGACGCGCAGGGTATCGGATTCGACCGCACTGCAACTGGTAGCGATGCAATCTCACAATACGCCAAGCCGGTGGCTGCTGAATTCGCGGATCTGAAGCGCGTGCCGGATGAGTACCTACTTTGGTTCCACCACGTGCCGTGGGACTACAAAATGCGCTCAGGTGGCACGCTGTGGGATGAGTTGGTCATGCACTACTCCGCGGGCGTTCACACTGTAGCTGACATGCGCAAGACGTGGGCCGGGCTGGCGGCCTACGTGGACCCGCAGCGTTACGAACAAATCAGGGCGTTTCTCGGCATCCAGGAACAAGAAGCCCGATGGTGGCGGGATGCCAGCATTGCCTACTTCGAAACCTTCTCCAAGCGGCCGCTCCCCGATCACGAAGCGCCGCCCGAGCACGATCTCAAATACTATGAATCCTTGTGCTTCCCGTACGCCCCGGGCGGAGCACCGCGGCCCAAGGCAACGTGCGAGTGAGCTGACTCACCAGTCCCACATCCCACCGTCCTCCAACCGCGCAATCGGCAACTGCTTCGGCGAGTAAGGAAACTTCGCCGCCAGCGTCTCGTCGATCGAAACACCGTGGCCCGGGCTTTCGCCGCAGTGCAAGCGCCCGTCGCGGAACACGTAGTCATGAGGAAACACATCGAGTGTTTCCTGCGAGTGATGCATGTACTCCTGGATCCCGAAGTTGGGAACCCAGGTGTCAAAGTGCAAGGCGGCACCCATGCAGACGGGCGACAGATCGGTCGCGCCGTGGAAACCGGTTCGCACCTGATGGATGGCGGCGAAGTCCGCCAAGCGGCGTATGTGGGTGATACCACCGCCGTGGACGATAGTCGTGCGGATGTAGTCGATGAGCTGCGATTCAATGAGATGTTTGCAATCCCAGATCGAGTTGAACACTTCGCCCACCGCCAGCGGCGTAACCGAGTGCTTGCGAATCAACTCGAAGGATTTCTGATTCTCGGCCGGGGTCGCATCCTCCAGCCAGAACAGCCGGAAAGGCTCCACGTCCTTGGCAAGGCGTGCCGCCTCGATCGGTGTCAGTCTGTGGTGAACGTCGTGGAGCAGTTCCAGGTCCCAGCCATGATCGGCACGGACACGCTCGAATAGCTCGGGAGCGCTGCGCAGATATTTCGGGGTTGACCAAACTGTTTCCAACGGCAACTCGCTTTCGGCGGGCTCGTACGCCTTTCCGCTTGCCGACACGCCGTAAGTTTTGCGCAAACCGGGGACGCCGGCCTGGGCGCGGACCGCTTTGTATCCTTGTTCGATGTAACGGCCGACCTGGTCGGACGCTTCTGAAATGTCACGGCCGTTGGCATGGCAGTAGACCAACGCACCCTCGCGGGAACGGCCACCCAGCAGTTGATACAAGGGCAACCCTGCCATCTTCCCGAGGATGTCCCACAAAGCAACATCCACCGCGGCAATGGCCGTCATCGTGACGGGGCCACGACGCCAATAGGCGCCGCGATAGAGGAACTGCCAGATATCCTCGATCTGGCCGGCGTCGCGGCCGATCAACACGGGAATCACGTGCTCGGTCAGATAGGCGGCGACCGCGAGCTCGCGGCCGTTCAATGTCGCGTCCCCGAGCCCGACGACTCCGGCCTGGGTTTCGATGCGCAAGGTTACGAAGTTGCGCCCCGGGCAGGTGACAATGACGCGCGCGGCCACGATGCGGCGATCGAGCGTTGAGCCTGGCTTCGCCGCAGGTGAAGAGCTTCCAGAGGCCACCGTTGTTGGTGCAGCAGCCGTTGGTGCAGTGGCCATTGGTGCAGTAGCTCTCGGTGAAGCCGATGCCCGTGAATCGTCTGTGCTCATGAGTACCCTCAAATCGGAGCTGGCGCCATACGCGGCACCAGCAAATGAATCACGGCCAACGCAACCAGATACGCCGTGGCCGCCATGATAAAGATCGGAATGTAGCTCCCCGTTGTTTGCAACAGAAGGCCCGTCAAGGTCGAGAAACACATTCCGCTCACGGCTCCGCCGAAGCCGCCGAGCCCCACGACCGAGGCAACAGCCCGTTGCGGAAACAGATCGGATGGAAGTGTAAACAGGTTGACGGACCAGCCCTGGTGCGCCGCGGTTGCGAGCCCGATGAGGCCGACTGCCAGCCACAGGCTATGTGCCTGGAACGACAGGACGATGGGGGTCACTGTCGAGGCGCATATCAACAGCGTGGTCTTGCGGGCGCGATTGACCGACCATCCGCGGCGCAGGAAGCGGCCCGCCAGCCAGCCACCGGCCACACTGCCGGCATCGGCCATCAGGTAGATGACAATCAACGGAGGTCCCAGGTTCAGCAGGCTGAGCCCGTACTCCTGGTGCAAGAACTTCGGCAGCCAGAACAGGAAGACCCACCAGATCGGATCGGTGATCACCTTGCCGGCCACGAACGCCCATGCCTGACGGTGTTGCAACAACTCGATCCAGCGCGGCTTTGCGCCGCTGTCTGCCTGTGACTGCGGTGCCGGTCGATATGTTTTCAACCATAGGACGAGCCACGTTGCGCTCAGTACTGAGGTAAAAACAAACGCTGCGCGCCATCCCCAGGTGACGGCCACGATCGGCACAAACAGCGGAGCCAGCACGGCACCCACGCTGGTGCCGGCATTGAAGATCCCCGTAGCAAGAGCGCGCTCGCGGCGCGGGAACCATTCGGCGACCGTCTTGACGGCCGCGGGCATGTTGCCCGCTTCGCCGAGGCCCAGGAAAAAGCGCGCCACGCCGAACCCCAGTGCCGTGGTGGCGAAGGAATGGCCGATGGCGGCCAGGCTCCACACCCCGATCGCGAGGGCGTAGCCGATACGAGCGCCGAGCCGATCGATGATGGCGCCGGCGCAAACGAGCCCGATCGCATACGCGGCCTGGAACGCCGACACAATGTAGCTGTATTGGAGCTCGTTCCAGCCAATGATGCGGCCGAGGTCCGGGGCCAGGACGCCCAGGACCTGCCGGTCGATATAGTTGATGGTCGTGGCCGCAAACAGGAGCCCGCAGATCCACCAACGGAATGTCACAGTGGGCGCATCGCCACCAGCATCCGCGCTCACTGCAACGCCGTCAGCCGCACCATCGAGCGAGTCAACGCTGGCCGGCCCCGCGGCGACTCGGCGGCCATCAGACAGGGGGCCATCCATTGCCCCGTTTTCAAACCCGGGGTTCAGAACTTCCCGCGGATACCCAGCAAGATCTGGTAACCCGGGTCGTAGTAGTAGTTGGTCGCGTTCGCAAACTGGAACGTGGAACGCTGTTTCTCATCCGTGATGTTGATTGCGTTCAAGGTGATCGCAGGTTTCGTCGGCAGGAAGTCCAATGTATAGCTCGCTGACATGTCGAGCTGACCGTAGGCATCCGTGAACAGCTCCGCGAGCGGAATACCCTGCTGGTTGAAGCCGTCCAGGATCTGTGCCGCGTTCCAGACGTACGAGAAGCGGATCGAAGCGTTGTATTTCTCGAAGTAAATCGTGGCATTGTAGGTATTCGGTGAAATACCGAACGCCTGCGCCGGCACGCCCGCGCCATCCGCGGTCTGCTTCACATGCGTGTAGTTGACCGTGAAGCCAAAGCCATCCAGCGGGTCCCACAGCCGTCCGAGCGGCTGTACCCAGTTGGCTTCCACGCCCTGAATCTTCAGCTCGCCGGTGGCATTGATCTGTTGCTGCAAGTTGACGGTGGCCGCATCGGGGCCGCCTCGGCTGTTGACGCCGGTCTGTTGCGCCAGGCTGAGCGTCGAGAAGGGAATATTCAAAGAATTGAACGGGACAACCGTGATGCCGTTGATAGTGAAGCCGGTGAGCTTCTTCTGGAAAAGATCCAGGCTCACGTAACCTTCCGCACCGGTGTACCACTCACCACCGATGTCGAGGTTGTTTGAAAAGTACGGCCGCAACGCCGCGTTGCCGCTCTTCGCGGTCGACCCTGATTGGTCGGTGAAGGTGGTCGAGGGCAACATGTTGCTCGGATTCGGCCGGGTGATCGACTTCGAGGCCGAAAACCGCGTCACTACGTTATTCAGCACATTGAATGAGAGGTTCAGGGACGGCAGTGCCTTGTCATAGTCCGTGATCAGGTTCTGCCAGACACCCGGCTGGGTGACACCGCCGAGAATGTATGGTCCCGACACGGTCTGGATCGTCTTGATGTAGCGCATACCGGCATTGCCACGGAACTGGTGCCCGAAAACATCCTGCACCGTGTTGAGCTCCACGAAAGTGCCATAGGTCTTCTCGCGGATCCCGCCGCTGGAGGCACCCGTGGCCGCACTCTGCCCAATCGGCGCAGAGCCCGCGTACTGGTAGAAGTTCGAGTCTGCGAACAGCCGATTGGTGTCAACCTGGATGAAACCACCCGGCCCCGGGTTGATATACCCGGCCAGCGCGGACTGCGGAATCAAAGAGCCGGCACCGCCGGTGCAGGGAGGCTGTGCAGCCGGCGGCGGGTTATAGGTGCCATTGCCCCCGCAGACCGCCTGCTGCCAGGCCGCGCTGTTGTCGAGGCCGAGGATGGTGCGTTGCACGTCATCGAAGGCAGCACCGACTCGTGCATTGAGATCGTCCTTGCCGAGCTTCACATCCAGGTGCGCACCCTTGGCGCTCGTGTCGCGCTTCTCACCCTGAATGTTGACGCGGCCGCCGGTCCAGGTCCAACCGGCATTCGGATCATTGAGGTTGACATTGGCATCGGTCGTATTCGGAAACGGCTGACCCGCATTGGAGTAATTGAGAGTGATGCCCTGCCCCAGCGGCGTGTTGATCAACACCGTGGGAGTCAGGTTCTGGTAGGTGCTGCGGTTCATATTGACCTGCGCATCCACGGCCAGAATCGAATTAGGCTCCCAATGCATACCCGGGTTCACGTTCAGGAATTTCACGTCTTCCTTGTATGGACGATCCTCCAGGAACCATTGCGCGTTGGCGAACGTTGCCGAAGTGACCACGTCGTTGGCATCGACCTTCTCGTTCAAGGGAATCAAGCCGCCGCTGCGCCCGACAAGATCCATGTCCAGGCGGTTGAAGTTGCGGTTGGACTTGGCGAACATCCCGTCCACGTAGAACTGCAGGTGCTCATCAGGCCGGTATTCGAACGACAGGATTTCGGCCACGCGATTGCGCGTACCGTCGATATAGGCGTTGCGGCCCAGGCGAGGGATGATCGCATTCGAGATCTGGTTCAGCGTCAACCCCGGGTTGTGGGCCAGCAGGAATGCAGCATCGATCGGCGTGCCCGCCGTCAGCCCATTGCCGACTCCCGCGGGAACTACGCCAATACCGTTACTCGTTGAGTTGGACGGCACGCCGGGAAAGCCCCAGCCGTTGCCGCCGGTGGTGTTACAAGTGGGCGCGGCTCCTGCAAAGGTCGTGGTGCCCGCCGGCGGTGAGGTGCCGCACATTCCGTAGGTGACGGTGGGATTGGTCCAGCCGATCGTCTCATAACCGGTCACCGTGGATTGCTGGCTGACCGCGGCAATCCCCGCGAGCACACCGAACGTATCGTTGGTCCAGCTTGCCAGGGCTGCGCCACGCGGACTGACGTTGTGGCCGTTTTCGCCGTACTGGCCCTGGACCTGGTAGGTGAAATGCGCACCCGGATTGTCGAAGGGCCGGGCGGAGCGCATGTTGACAATGCCCGCCGCGCCGCCTTCGATCATGTCGGCCGTAGGAGTCTTGTAGACATCCAACCGCGTGAACAGCTCGGTCGGAAACAACACCAGGTCGATCTCGCGATTCTGGTTCTGCGCATCGATGCGGCCGCTGGAGGCAACCGCAATCTCGGCGTTGTTGAGGGTTACCTTGGTGAAGCTCGTTCCCAGACCCCGGATCGAGACATTCAAGCCATCGCCGTTGGCATCGCGGGTGAGCTGCACGCCCGGCACGCGATTCAGGGATTCGGCGATATTCAGGTCCGGGAACTTGCCGATATCTTCGGCGAACACCGAATCGCTGAAGGTGATCGACTCACGCTTGGCGCTGGTCGCATCCTCCAGACTCTTGCGGTAGCCGGTGACAACAACTTCCTGCACCTCGGAGGGCGCAGCCGCGGTCCGCGGAGGTCCATTTTCAGCGGCAGCTCCATCCGGTCCCTGCGCCAGTGCCGGTGCTGCCAAGGTCAAACAAACGATCGCACGAGCCACAGGCCCGCGCACACTATCCATGCCGTACTTCACGACAGTCCCCCTCCCGATTTGAACGATCAGCTCACTTGCCGAACATCAATCCGTGCGCCGCGGGGGTCGCGAGTCCCTGTGGCGCGAGTTATGATAGCGCTACCAAATTCGCGTTCGCAACAATTCGTTAAACTTTGCCCGCGTCGCGGATTTGACACACACAGGGGGACTTCATGGCGACCAGGCAACGAGCCGGCATTTTCATAGGTATGACAGCGCTGTTAGCTGTAACGGCGCAGGCCGGCAATGCGCCGCTCTACCAGGACCCGAAAGCAGACGTCGATCAGCGCGTCGAAGATCTGCTCGGTCGAATGACACTGGACGAAAAAATCGTACAGCTCACGACTGTATGGACCCGCAAGCAGGAGATCTTCTCCGCGAGCAACGACTTTGATCCGGCGCGGGCGCGCAAAGTTTTTCCTGACGGCATCGGTCACATGGCGCGTCCCAGCGACCTGCGCGGCACGGGCGATCCCTTCGCGACGCCGTACCGCGATGCGAAACAAACAGTCGCGCTGGTGAATGCGATCCAGCACTACGCTGTGAAAGACACCCGGTTGGGCATTCCCGTGCTGTTCCACGAAGAAGGACTACACGGCTACGCTGCACGTGACGCCACCAGTTTTCCCCAGGCAATCGCTCTCGCAAGCTCCTGGGATCCGGACCTGTTGACCCGCGTGTTCACGGTCGCTGCCCGTGAAATGCGGGCACGAGGCGTGCAAATGGTTCTGGCACCGGTGGTGGATGTTGCACGCGATCCGCGCTGGGGCCGAATCGAAGAAACGTACGGCGAGGATCCGTATCTCGTCGGGCAACTCGGAATTGCCGCGGTTCGCGGCTTCCAGGGCGATACTTTGCCGCTCGCTCCCGGGAAAGTGTTTGCAACGCTCAAACACATGACCGGTCATGGTCAGCCGGAGGGCGGGACCAATGTCGGTCCCGCGAGCATCTCCGAGCGGACCTTGCGTGAGGTGTTCTTTCCGCCGTTCGCCGCGGCCATTCATTCATCGCATGCGTTGAACGTAATGGCCTCATACAACGAGATCGACGGCATTCCCTCGCACGCAAACTACTGGCTCCTCCACGACATCCTGCGCGGTGAAATGGGCTTCACCGGCGCTGTCGTCAGCGACTACGAAGGAATCGAGCAGCTCGTGACACTGCATCACGTGGAGCCTGACTTCCTCCACGCGACAGCAAGGGCTATGCACGCCGGAGTGGATTCCGACCTGCCGGACGGCGCTGCCTACGCAAAGTTGCCTGAGGCACTCTCCAAGGGCCTCGTAACGCAGGAGCAGATCGATACCGCGGTCCGTCGCATGCTGAGGGAAAAGTTCCTGTCGGGGTTGTTTGAAAACCCCTACGCCGATGCGAAGGCCGCACAGGCCATCACCAACAATGCGGATGCTCGCGCGCTCGCCGTGCAGGCGGCCAAGGAGACGACCGTCCTGTTGAAGAACGACGGCGCTTTACCGCTGAACACGAGCATCAAGACCCTCGCGGTCATTGGCCCCAACGCTGCTCGGGTCGATCTCGGCGGCTATTCGAACGTGCCCAACCACACAGTGAGCCTGCTGGACGGCATCAAGGCCAAGGTCGGAAGCCGGGTCAAAATCGTCAGTGCGGAGGGAGTCCGTATCACCGACAAAGGCGATTGGTACTCCGATGATGTGAAACTTGCCGATCGCGACGCCAACCTCGCCCGGATCAAGGAAGCCGTCGAAGTTGCGAAGGGCGCCGATGAGATTGTGCTGGCGATTGGCAGCAGCAGCGCGGTCAGCCGCGAGGGCTGGGATAAGGCCACCCACCTGGGCGATCGCGCCGACATCGGCCTGATTGCGCAACAGAATGAGTTGGCCCAGGCACTGTTTGCCCTCGGCAAACCCGTCGTCGTCGTGTTGATCAACGGTGCTCCCCTGTCGATCCCCGAGGTGGCCGGCAAGGCCAACGCGTTGTTGGAGGCCTGGTATCCAGGCCAGGAAGGCGGTACTGCGCTGGCCGACATTCTGTTCGGCGATGCCAACCCGGGCGGCAAGCTTCCGCTCACCATCGCGCGGTCCATCGCGCAGTTGCCGATGTACTACAACCAGAAGCCCACGGCTCATCGCGGCTATCTGTTTGATACAACAGAGCCCCTCTTTCCCTTCGGCTTCGGTCTCTCCTACACCACGTTCGACATCGGTGCACCTCACCTATCAGCGACGCAAGTCAAAGCGGGTGACTCGGTCACTGTCTCGGTGGACGTGAGGAACACAGGGAAAGTCGCGGGCGATGAAGTCGTGCAACTGTATCTGCACGATGTCGTGAGCTCAGTGACCCGGCCCATCAAGGAGTTGAAGGGATTCAAGCGCGTTACGCTCGCGCCGGGCGAGTCGAAGACGGTCCAGTTCACACTGGACCGCGAGGCCTTCGCTCTCTGGAATCAGGAGATGAAGCGCGTCGTCGAGCCGGGTGCCTTCGAGATCATGGTGGGACCCAACTCCGTCGAGCTGAAAACCACCACGCTCGACATCACCTAGGAGTGAGCTTCGCGATCCCGCCCATGTAGGAAACCAGCGCCTGCGGCACGTTCACCGAGCCGTCGGCGTTCTGATAGTTCTCCAACACGGCCACCAGAGCGCGGCCCACTGCTACACCCGACCCGTTCAATGTATGGACGGGCTCGGGTTTCTTGGTGTCGGGATTGCGCCAGCGCGCTTCCATGCGGCGCGCCTGGAACGCCTCGACGTTGCTGCACGAAGAGATTTCGCGGTACTGGTTCTGAGACGGCAGCCAAGCCTCGAGGTCGTAGGTCTTGCTGCTGTTCTTACCCATGTCGCCGGCGCTGAGCGCCACCGTCCGAAAGGGAATCTCCAGGCGCTTTAATACATTTTCAGCGTTCGCGGTCAACTCTTCCAACGCGGCATAGGAATCCGCCGGACGCACGATGTGCACCAGCTCGACCTTGTCGAACTGATGGTTGCGGATCATGCCGCGGGTGTCGCGACCCGCCGCACCCGCTTCGGAGCGGAATGACGGCGTGTGGGCCACATACTTCAGGGGCAGATCCTCGGCCGCGATGATCTGTTCGCGCACGAGATTGGTCACGGGGACTTCCGCGGTCGGGATGAGATAGAAATTCTGCTCACCCTTCACCGCGAACAGATCTTCCGCGAACTTCGGCAACTGGCCCGTACCGTAGAGCGCCTGTGGCTGCACGAGATAAGGCACATACACTTCGGTGTAGCCGTGCTCACTCGTATGCAGATCCAACATGAACTGCGCCAACGCCCGATGCAGCCGCGCCACCTGGGACTTCATGACCGTGAAGCGCGCACCTGACATGCGGACCGCGGCCTCGAAATCGAGCCCGCCCAGCCCCTCGCCGATGGCGATGTGATCCTTCACCTCGAAGTCAAACTTGCGCGGCTCACCCCAGCGGCGAACCTCGACGTTGGCCTTCTCATCCGTGCCATCCGGAACCGACTCGTGGAGCCAGTTGGGCAAACCCATCTGCCACGCGGTCTGCTCCTCCTGAATCGCAGTCAAAGCCTGCTCGGCCGTCGCCAATTCACCGGTCAAAGCCTCGCCGCGGGCGATCAGCTCGGAAGCATCCGTGCCCTTGCCCTTGGCCATTCCGACCGCCTTGGCGGTCGCGTTGCGCTCCGAGCGCAAACGATCCACTTCGATCTGGAACGGCTTGCGCTTTTCTTCGAGCGCACGCCAGGCCTCGACATCGAGGGTGAGACCGCGGCGCGCCATGTTACGGGCGACGGCTTCGGGGTCAGAACGCAGCAGCTTTGGGTCAATCACGGTACAACTTCCGCAAAATTTAAGTGATTCGGGCCAGCGCGATACCGAGCACCGTGCCAACGAGGCACGCGACGACACTCACCACCACATTCAGCGTGGCGCCGCCGTAGTTGCCGTTCATGGCCATTGTGACCGTCTCCAGTGAAAAACTGGAGAAGGTCGTAAATCCGCCCATCACGCCGGTGATCAGCAGAGCGCGCAATTCGTGCCTGGGATCCGGTCGTGCCACCAGCAGCACATACAGGATGCCGATCAGGAAGCAGCCGAGGATGTTGACCAGCACCGTGCCGAGCGGAAAATTCCAGCCGGTCGCCGTCTGGATGCGCGACGCCATGAGGTAACGCGCGATGCTGCCGAGCGCACCGCCGAACGCAACCAACAGAATCATGTTCATTCACCGCTCTCGCTCTTCTTGCGATTGCGCGCCAGAGCCTCGCCGATCTTGATCTCCAGGCCGCGCGCAACGGGGCGATAGTATCGCCGATCCGGCATCTCATCCGGGAGATACCGCTCGCCTACGGCATAAGCATCGGGCTCATCGTGCGCATACCGATAATCCTTGCCGTGCCCCAGGCTCTTCATCAACTTGGTGGGCGCGTTGCGGAAGCGCAGCGGCACATCCAGGGTGCCGTACTTCTCAACATCCGCCTTCGCCTCTCCCATCGCAACGTACACGGCATTGCTCTTGGGCACACAGGCGAGATAGACGACCGCGTTGGCAATCGCGAGCTCGCCCTCCGGGCTGCCGAGCCGGTCGTACGCTTCCCAGGCATCCAAGGTCAACGCGAAAGCACGTGGATCCGCCAGCCCGACATCCTCCATCGCCATCCGCACCACGCGGCGGGCGATGTACAGCGGGTCGCAGCCGCCGTCCAGCATCCGGCAGAGCCAGTACAGCGCGCCGTCTGGATCACTGCCCCGCACCGCCTTGTGCAGTGCCGAGATCTGGTCATAGAACTGGTCACCGCCTTTGTCGAACCGGCGGCGGGTACCACTCGCGACTTCCTCGGCAATCCGCAAAGTCAACCGGCGGTCGGCCTCAGCCAGACTGGCGGCCAGCTCCAACATGTTCAGTGCGCGCCGCCCATCGCCATCGGCGGCGCGAGCAATCAGCTCCAACGCTTCGGGGTCCGCAACGATGTGCTCCTTGCCGAGACCCCGCTCTTCGTCTGCGAGCGCGGTGCGCAGCAACGCTGAGATGTCATCCACCGTCAGCGACCGCAGCACGTAGACACGGGCTCGGGACAACAAGGCGCTGACAACTTCGAAAGACGGGTTCTCGGTCGTCGCGCCAACGAAGATCAAGGTGCCGTCTTCGAGATACGGCAGGAATGTGTCCTGTTGGCTCTTGTTGAAGCGATGCACCTCGTCCAGAAACAGCAGCGTCGGTTTACCGCTGGTCTCTCGAGCGGCGCGGGCCGACTCAACGGCGGCTCGGATATCCTTCACACCCGCCATAACGGCGGACAGCGCGATGAAATGCGCGTCGGCGCGCTGCGCAATCAAGCGGGCAAGCGTCGTTTTCCCGGTGCCTGGGGGGCCCCACAGAATCAGGGAGTGGAGTTGGCCGCCCTCAATAGCCGCCCGCAGGGGCTTGCCGGGACCCAACACCTGGGACTGGCCGACAAACTCATCGAGCGAACGGGGCCGCATCCGGTCGGCAAGCGGCCGCAAAGGCTCACGGCCGCGAGCTGCGTTCATTTCCTGGGCGTTCCGATGACATCCACGCCGTTGGGCGGCGTAAAGCTGACTTCCTCCGGCGCAACCTTTCCATTGCGCTCCACATGATCAAACATCACCGTGGCGGTCTGCCCCAGCTTGTCTTCCAGGATCATGCGCTTGAGATCCTTGCCGTCGAACCCCATCAGGGCATGTCGGAAGTCAGCATCGGTTCCATGAGGTTCGACCAGGACCCAATCCAACCCGTCGCGCTTGGGTGCCGGGCTGATATTGAAGTTCTTGCGGACATCCACGGTACCCGACAGCAACATTGCAGGGGTTGCGGACAAAGCAGCGTCCGCCGGCTTCACGGTGACCTGTTGGAGGTCACGATCGAGGAACCACAGGTTGCGACCGTCCGCGACCATCAACTGGCCCGAGTCGGCACTGCTGCCCTGCGGATGAATCTCCCAACTGAATTTACCCGGCCGCGACACGATCAGCGTTCCGGTCGAACGGTCGATCTCCTTGCCGTGCGCATCGGCGAGCGTCTGCACGAAAGACGCTCGCAACGTCTTCATATCGTCCAGATAGGAGTCGAGCGGCGTAGCCGCGGCGGCGACCGTCGCAACGATCGCCAGCAGAAGTCGCAACATGGTCATCCTTCCGGCGGAGCCGGTACGAGTACTTCGCGAGCCCCGTTGGATTGCAGCGGCCCCACGAGGCCTGCGTTCTCCATCGCCTCCAGCAGGCGCGCCGCGCGGTTATAACCGATCTTCAAGCGCCGCTGGACATACGAAATGGAGGGCTTTCGCTCGGTCGTAACGATCCTGACGGCGTCGTCGTACAGAGCATCCGCTTCCGGATCGGCTGGAGCGCCGCCCTCGCCCTCTTCCGGTGGCAATCCCGGAACCGGACCCCGCGGTCCCTCCAGAACTTCTTCGATGTAGTCCGGAGCCGCCGATTTCTTCAGCACCTCGACCACGCGATGCACTTCCGCATCGGACACGAAGGCGCCATGACAACGGGTTGGCATCGAGGAGCCCGACGGCAGATAAAGCATGTCACCGTGACCCAGGAGCGTCTCAGCACCCATCTGGTCCAGGATGGTCCGCGAATCGACCTTCGCCGACACCTGGAAGGCGATGCGGCACGGAATGTTGGCCTTGATCAGACCTGTAATGACGTCCACGGATGGACGTTGAGTTGCCAGCACCAGGTGAATTCCCGAGGCACGAGCTTTCTGAGCGAGGCGCGCAATCAGCTCTTCGACCTTCTTGCCGACGATCATCATCAGGTCGGCCAGCTCGTCGATGACCACCACAATGAACGGCAGCGGCGCGAGATTGGGAATCGTGCTCTGATCGAAGGTCGGATCGTTGGAGGCTTTCGCGATCATCACCGGATCGAGAATCGGCTTGCCCGACTCATTCGCTTCCCTGACCCGCTTATTGAAGCCGGCCAGGTTACGCACGCCGACCGCGGCCATGAGCTGATAGCGGCGCTCCATCTCTGCCACCGACCAACGCAGCGCGTTGGCCGCCTGCTTCATGTCGGTCACCACAGGTGCCAGCAGATGCGGGATGCCCTCGTACACCGAAAGCTCCAGCATCTTCGGATCAATCATGATCAGCCGGACCTGCTCCGCGGTGGCCTTGTAGAGCAGCGACAATATCATCGCGTTGATACCAACCGACTTACCCGAGCCGGTGGTACCGGCGATCAGCAGGTGCGGCATGCGCGCGAGGTCGGCAACCATCGGCTGGCCGCCGATGTCCTTGCCGAGGGCCAGAGCGAGCGGTGAGTTGGTTTCGTCGTACGCCTTCGAGCGCAGGATCTCGCCCAAGGTCACCATCTCGCGCTTCTCGTTGGCGATTTCGAGGCCCATCGTGTTCTTGCCGGGAATGACCTCAACCACACGCACACTGAGCACGGACATTGAGCGGGCCAGATCCTTCTGCAGGGTCGTGATCTGACTGGCCTTCACACCCGGCGCGGGTCGCAGCTCAAAGCGGGTGACCACGGGTCCCGGCTGCACCGCCACCACCTCGACCTCGATGCCGAAGTCCTTGAGCTTCATCTCGACCAGGCGAGAGAGCGCCTCCAGGGCTTCCGCGGAATAGGCAGGCTCGTGCGGCGGAGGATCGTCGAGCAGATTGAGCGGCGGCAATTCGTTGGCGCGGACCGGATCGAACAGGGGAACCTGCCGCTCCTTCTCAACGCGATCGCTCTTCTCCACAGCGGGTTGGGGAGCCTCAATCCGTGTAGGCGGCCGGGCAGCAGTCTTCTTCTGCTCGGTTTTGGCCGCTTCCTTGCGTGCTTGCTTACGCTCGCGGCCGGCTGCCACGTCTTTCTTCGTGGATGCTCGGGTACGCAACCAGGAGACGCCATCCCAAACGGTCGCACCAATCCGGTCCATCACCGTGAACCACGAGACGTGAAACGCGACCGACAATCCGGCCATCCAAGCAGCAATCAGCAGCAAAGTGGCGCCGAGGAATCCCAGCCCGTGCTGCAAACCACCACCCACCGAACTGCCGACCACGCCACCCGCGGTTTGCGGCATGTTTCCCGGCAGCCAGTGCAACGTTACGAGCCCACAGCTCGCAATCACGACGAGCAGGAATCCGCCGATCCGAACCGCGTTATTGACCCTGGAGGACTCGCTCTTGGGTCGCCGGAACAGCACCGCGCACGCCGCACCCAGTATCACCGGGAACAGGAATGCCGGACGTCCGAAGAGGAAGAAGAAAATATCGGCCAGCCACGCCCCCACCGGCCCGATGCGGTTGTGCACCTCGACGGCGTCCGTGGTCGAGGAGAAGCCACGATCGTTGGGGCTATAGGTGGCCAGGGCCACGAACAGCACGATTGCGATCACCCCGAGGGCAATGATTGCGCTCTCGCGCAAGCCCCGGGCGACGTGCTGAGAAAATCCTGAGTTGCGCGCTTGCGCGGAAGATGACGCCAATCCCTTAAGTCCCCGTTATGAAAAAACCACTCTGTAGCCATTATAGTGCCTGCGTGCTCCTCCTATGGAGCGCGGCAGGACGATTGACACCCTTGGTACCATGAACGACCGGGAATCAGAGAGACAAGGCCTCCATGACGGCACGGCATCATAAATTAATCATCATCGGCTCAGGTCCGGCTGGATACAGCGCGGCCGTTTACGCCGCGCGCGCGAACCGCTCCCCCCTCCTCATCACCGGGGTCGAGCAGGGCGGCCAGCTCATGACTACGACCGAGGTCGATAACTGGCCCGGCGATGTCGAGGGCCTGCAGGGCCCCGCCCTCATGGAGCGGATGCGGCGTCACGCCGAACGATTTTCCACCCAGATCGTCAATGATCACGTGCAATCCGTCGACCTCTCATCCCGGCCGTTCAGGCTCCGGGGAGACACCCACAGCTACACCTGCGACGCCCTGATCATCGCGACGGGCGCGGCAGCAAAGTACCTGGGGCTGCCCTCCGAGGAGAAATTCCGCGGCCGGGGCGTGTCGGCGTGTGCCACCTGCGATGGATTCTTCTTCCGCGGTCAGTCCGTGGCGGTGACCGGCGGTGGCAACACCGCGGTCGAGGAGGCGCTGTACCTGTCACACATCGCCAAGCACGTCACCCTGATTCACCGCAGAGACAAGCTGCGAGCCGAAAAAATCCTGCAAGACAGGCTGTTCCGGGAAGTCGAGGCCGGCAAGATGTCGGTGATCTGGAACCACACCGTCGATGAGGTGTTGGGCGACGGCCAGGGCGTCAACGGAGTGCGGCTGAAGTCCGTCGAAGGCCACAAGCACCGGGACATCCACGTCACGGGGCTGTTCATTGCCATCGGACATTCACCCAACACCGGCATTTTCACCGGTCAGTTGGACATGCGTGACGGCTACATCAAGATCAAGAGCGGGCTGGACGGCGATGCCACGGCGACCAGTGTTCCGGGTGTTTTCGCTGCCGGCGATGTAGCGGACCACGTCTACAGGCAGGCCATCACCTCCGCCGGAGCGGGTTGCATGGCGGCTCTGGATGCTGACCGGTATCTGGAGATGCTCGATGTCCATGGAGGATGATGAAGAGCACTGTTCATAAGAGCATCGATGAGCTCGATGCGCGGGAATGGAATGCGCTCGGCGGTGACCGCAACCCGTTTCTACGCCACGAATTCTTCGCCGCTCTCGAGCACACGGACTGCATTGGGAACGACACCGGCTGGGACCCCTGCTACTTCACGTTGAAGGACAGCACGGGGCTTGCGGCCGCAGTGCCGGCATTTCGCAAGAGCCACTCCTACGGCGAGTTCGTATTCGATTTCGCCTGGGCGCAGGCCTATTCACGTCTCGGCAGCCGCTATTACCCGAAACTGACGGTGGCCGTGCCTTTTACCCCGGCCACCGGCCCTCGCCTGCTGGTGCGCGCGGATCTCGACCAACAGGCCATGGCGAAGAAGCTGCTGTCGCAAATCGAGTCCTACACCACGAGCCACGCGATCTCATCGGTGCATGCCCTGTTCCTGGATGAGCCATCCCACACCGCGCTCGAGCAGGCCGGATGGTTGATCCGGCGCGACTGTCAGTTTCACTGGACCAATCACGATTATCCGAATTTCGATGCGTACCTGGAAACCTTCACGGCCATGAAGCGCAAGAAGGCCAAGCGCGAGCGACGTCGCGTCGCGGAGGCCGGCATCGTCTTCGAAACACGCCTGGGCCCGGAGTTGGACGAGCAAACCCTCGACTACGTGTATGCGTTCGTTCGCGACACATTCCTGCGGCATGGACACGAGCCTTATGTGACCCGGGCCTTCTTCAGCGAAGTGGTTCGCACCATGGGCGATGCGTTCATGGTGAAACTGGCCGTTCACAACGGCACGCCGGTCGCTGCCGCGATCTTCTTCTGGTCCAGGGACACCTTGTTTGGGCGCTACTGGGGGTGCTCCAACGACTACCACAGCCTGCATTTCGAGGCCTGTTACCACCAGGGCATCGAGTTCTGCATCGAGCAGGGCATCGCCCGATTCGACCCCGGCGCGCAGGGCGATCACAAGGTCAGTCGTGGATTTGAGCCGACGCTGACCTGGTCCGCTCACTACATCGTCAATCGGCGCTTTCGCGAAGCAATTGAAGATTACCTGGTACGTGAAGGAGCCTCTGTTGATGCGTATGCTGAAGAGGTGCAGAACCACGTGCCGTTCAAACAAACTCCGCCCGGCGATGAGGATTGCGCGTGAAATCGATCACGTGGCTCTCGCCACAGGATGCACCTGACTGTTTTCCGCCTCCCGAGCAAGCACTCGAGGAGCCCCCCGGCCTGCTTGCCGCCGGTGGCGACTTGTCGTCCGCGCGATTGTTAGCTGCTTATCAACGCGGCATTTTTCCCTGGTATTCACCGGGGCAGCCGGTGTTGTGGTGGTCACCCGATCCGCGCGCGGTGCTGTTTCCCGAGGAGTTTCGCTGTACGCGCAGTCTCGGCAAAACCATACGCAACGGTGGCTTCACGGTTGAGTTGGATCGTGACTTCGCCGCCGTCATCGACTCCTGCGCAGCGCCCCGGGCCCATAGCCAGGGAACGTGGATCACCACGGAGATGCGCAACGCCTACATTCAGCTGCATCGCCTCGACTATGCCCACAGCATCGAGGCGTATCGCAACGATGTGTTGGTGGGCGGTCTGTACGGAGTGCGCCTCGGCAGCGTGTTTTTCGGCGAATCCATGTTCAGCAGGGACCGGGACGCCTCCAAGGTGGCCCTCGCCCATCTCGTTGACATCTGTAATCGCAATGGCATCGCGGTGATCGATTGCCAGTTGCCCACCCGGCACCTGGAGAGCCTGGGCAGCCGGGCCATTGCCCGGTCTCAGTTCCAATCCCTGCTGCGCGAGCACATCGAGGTCGCGCCGAGGCCGCTGCTGCGCCCTTGAAATCGGCCCATACAGAGCCGAAATTGCATTGCCCTCCCCGTTTGTGCGTAAATTCGCGGCCCCTTCGGGTCGCCAACAAGGTTCTATGTCCAAAGAAGATGCATTGCAGATGGAAGGTGAGGTCGTCGAGACCCTGCCGAACACGACGTTCCGGGTGAAGCTCAAGAACGGTCACGTGGTGACCGCGCACATCTCAGGAAAGATGCGGAAGAACTATATCCGCATTCTCACGGGTGATGCCGTGACCGTGGAAATGACCCCGTACGATCTCACCAAGGGTCGGATTATTTATCGCGGCCGCTGAGGCCCTACTCCGCCGCGCCGAATTCGCAATCCACCCGCCCTGAACCAGGGCGGGCGAATCACAACCCAGGTTAAGCAGTCACTTCCGGCAACGGATTGGGAGTGGTTTCCAGCTTCAGCTTGGTGCCATCCTCGCTGACCGAGACCAGCACCGAACCGCCGCCCACCAGCTTGCCGAACAGCAGCTCCTCGGCGAGCGGACGCTTGATGTACTCCTGAATGAGTCGCGCCATCGGGCGTGCACCCATCTTCGGGTCGTAGCCTTTCTCGGCCACCCAGCGGCGTGCCGCATCGTCGAGCGTGAGAGCCACGCCCTTCGCTTCGAGCTGTGATTCCACTTCGACAATCAGCTTGTCCACGACCCGCTCGATGGTGATCGGATCGAGCGCGGCAAACTGGATCACCGCATCCAGGCGGTTGCGGAATTCAGGGGTGAAGATCCGCTTGATCGCTTCCATACCGTCGCTGGAGTTGTCCGCCTGGGTGAAGCCAATCGCGGGCCGGCTCATTTCCTGGGCACCGGCGTTCGTGGTCATCACGATGATGACGTGACGGAAGTCGGCCTTGCGACCGTTGTTGTCCGTCAACGTGCCGTGATCCATGACTTGCAGCAGCAGGTTGAACACATCCGGATGCGCCTTCTCGATTTCATCGAGCAGCAGTACGCAATGCGGATGCTTCGTAATGGCCTCCGTCAGCAAGCCACCCTGGTCGAATCCGACATACCCCGGAGGCGCGCCGATCAAGCGCGAGACCGTGTGCCGTTCCATGTACTCCGACATGTCGAAGCGCAGGAATTCCACACCCAATGCAATCGCGAGCTGGCGGGTGACTTCGGTCTTGCCGACACCCGTTGGGCCTGCGAACAGGAAGCTGCCCACGGGCTTGCGCTGATCGCCGAGGCCCGAGCGCGCCATCTTGATGGACGCTCCCAGCGATTCGATGGCCTTGTCCTGCCCGAAAATCACGAGCCGCAAATTGCGCTCGAGATTTCTCAACACTTCGCGGTCGGAGGTGGACACGCTCTTCGGCGGAATCCGCGCCATGCGGGCGACGATGTCCTCAATGTGGCGAACTTCCACAACCGGCTCGCGCTCGGCAATCGGCTTCAGGCGCTGGCGGGCACCGGCCTCGTCAACCACGTCGATCGCCTTGTCCGGCAGATGACGCTCATTGATGTGACGGGCAGCCAGCTCGGCGGCAGCCTTCAAAGCATCGTTGGCATAGGTGATGCCGTGGTGCTCTTCGAAGCGCGGCTTGAGTCCCATGAGGATCTCAACCGTCTCGGCGACCGAGGGCTCCACGACATCGATCTTCTGGAAGCGCCGTGCCAGAGCATGGTCCTTTTCGAAGATGCCGCGGTATTCCTGGTAGGTGGTTGAACCAATGCAGCGGATTTCGCCGTTGGTGAGCACCGGCTTGATCAGGTTGGAGGCGTCCATGACGCCGCCGGAAGCCGCACCCGCACCAATGACCGTATGGATCTCGTCAATAAAGAGGATGGCACCGGGCTGTTTCTTCAGCTCGGTGATGACACCCTTCAGGCGCTTCTCGAAATCGCCGCGATATTTCGTTCCGGCAATCAGCGCGCCCATGTCGAGCGCATAGATGGTGCAGTCGGCCAGCACCTCGGGCACCTTGCCCTCGACAATCAGCCGCGCCAGGCCCTCGGCAATGGCGGTCTTACCGACGCCGGCTTCACCGACATACAGGGGATTGTTCTTGCGCCGGCGGCACAGAATCTCGATCGTGCGCTCCACCTCCAGCTTGCGGCCGATCAGCGGATCGATGCGGCCTTCCTGAGCCATGCGATTCAGGTTGCTGGTGTACTTCTCGAGCGCGCTGCCGCCCTCCGGATCGCGTTCGCCATCCGACTGGGGATCTTCTTTATCCGTAGTCTTCTCCTCGGCAATTTTCGACAGGCCGTGAGAGATGTAGTTGACGACGTCGAGTCGCGTCACGTGCTGACGGTTCAGCAGGAACACAGCGTGACTCTGCTTTTCGCTGAAAATCGCGACCAGCACGTTGGCAACGCCAACTTCTTTCTTGCCACTCGACTGTACGTGGAAAACAGCTCGTTGCAACACGCGCTGGAAACCCAACGTCGGCTGCACTTCACGCTCCTCGCCTTCTTCCAGGCGCGGCGTGGACTGATCGATGTGTTCCTTGAGCTCCTGCTTCAATTTGCCCAGATCCGCACCGCAGGCGCGCAGGATCTCGCGCACTTTCGGCGTGTCCAGGATGGCGAGCAACAGGTGCTCGACAGTCAGGTACTCGTGGCGTGCCTCGCGTGCCTGGTGAAAGGCATCGTTGAGACAATATTCAAGCTCGTTGGACAGCACTTTTGTCGAACCTCACGATGATCAATCAGGCCTCTTCCAATGTGCACATCAGCGGATGCTGGTGATCGCGCGCGTAGGTGGTCACCTGAGCCACCTTAGTTTCTGCAATCTCATAGGTAAAGACCCCGCAGACGCCCTTTCCCTTGGTGTGGACCTCGAGCATGATGCGCGTGGCCGTAGGGCGGTTCAGACTGAAGAACTTTTCCAGCACATCCACCACAAACTCCATGGGGGTGTAGTCGTCATTCAGCAAGACGACCTGGTATAGCGGTGGCTGTTTGACTTGCGGCCGCGACTCTTCGACGACTACGCCGGTGTCGGGACGTGCGGGGATCGGATCGGGCATTACGTCTTTATATGGGTCGCCAAACGGCAACACAAGCCTGTCATGATTGGTACTGGTTTGCTCAACAGAAACAATTGCTTGAGAGCGTGCTCAACAGCCCCGTATGATTGCCGCGGCGATGAGTGTAAGGCTGCATCGCGGCGCCGATGTTTGCAACCATCCACAAGGACAGGTGTGAACAGCGGACTCACTGGTGGCCCCGCTTAGGGCCCAATAGGACTCGTCCAGCTCATGAATGCCGCTTCCTGGCTTGAAGGACTGCCCCCGCCAGATAAATGGCGCACGCTCGCGCTCGCGCACGGGCCGCGGATCGCCACCTGGGTTCTGGCGCTTGCACTCGCGGTGCAGGCGGCTGTTATCGTGACGAATCTGGCCGGCTCGAGTCATCCGCCAAAAGTGGCAGCCGCGACGATGACAGCCCCGTCGCAAAGCACAACCGTGGACGTGGCGGCCATTACCAGCGCCCATCTCTTCGGGGAAGCTCCGGTGGAGGCCGGCCCGAAGGGAGACGTCTCGGCCGCGCAGCAGACCAGCTTGCCGCTGGTGCTCGTTGGAATCATCGCCGCTGACGATCCGAAGGACGGGCTCGCGATCCTGGGTGAGAACGCCGCCGGCGCGAAAGTGTATGCCGTTGGAGACAACGTACCCGGCGGCGCGAAGTTACATCAGGTTTTGACGGATAAAGTCATCATCGACCGCAACGGCGTGCTGGAGTCGTTGATGCTGCCGCGGGCCCTGCAACCGGGCGCCGCGCCGCCTTCGACCGCCGCATTGCAAACAGAAGCACCCATAATGGACCGGATGAGGAAACTCATCACCAGCGATCCGGGTCTCATGGCAGACATCATGCGGCCGCAACCGGTGTTCGCCGCGGGTAAGCAGAAAGGCTACCGCGTGTACCCGGGGCGCAATCGCCAGGCATTTCAACGGCTGGGATTGCGACCAGGCGACCTCGTCACAGCTATCAATGGAACCCCGTTGGATGACCCAGCTCGCGGACAGGAAATCTTTGCCACGTTGGGTGCCTCCAGTGAGGCACACATCACAGTCACGCGCGGCGGCCAGCAGCAGGATCTGACATTGAACATAGCGCAGGTCGCACAGGAAGCCGAAGCAATGTCCGGCGGCCAGGGCGCGCCTTCGGATCAGGCGCAACCACCGCCTCCGGTGGAGCAACCTGATACATCGCAGTAGTGCCGGGTTGCCGGCTTCGGGGGAATCTCTAGTGAATTGTTTCCGTTTCGTTTGGGCTGCAGTGCTGGTGGCGACCATGTCGGCCGCCTCCGCGCAGCAGTCCGGCCGCATCACGCCGAATTTCAAGGATGCGGACATCACGCAGATCACGGAAGCGGTTGCCGCCGCTACCGGCAAGAATTTCATCGTGGACCCGCGCGTGCGCGCGCAGGTGACGATGATTGCGTCGACGCCCATGTCCCCCGCAGCCTTTTACGAGACCTATCTGGCGATCCTGCAGGTTCATGGCTTCATTGCCGTTCCCGCCGGCGACGTAATCAAGATCCTGCCCGACGCTAATGCCCGCCAGATCCCGTCCGTGGACCTCCCGGATCACGTCAGCTCAACCTCGGATGAGATCGTCACTCAGGTCATCGACGTCAAGAATGTGAGCGCGGCGCAGCTCGTCCCGATCCTGCGCCCGCTGATCCCGCAGTACGGCCAGCTCGCGGCCTACCCTGCGTCCAACATCCTGATCATCTCGGATCGCGCCAACAACGTGAACCGCATCATGCGCATCATCCGGCGCATCGACCAGGTCGGCGACCAGGATGTTGAAGTGATCCCGCTGCAGAACGCCTCGTCGGCGGAAATCGTGCGCGTGATCAACTCACTGTACCAGGGCCAACAGGCTGCCGAAGGCGGCACGCCGGTCAAGGTTGTCGCCGACGATCGTTCCAACAGCGTGTTGATCGGCGGCGACCAGAACCAGCGCCTGCGGATCCGTGCGCTGATTGCTCACCTGGATACACCGCTCGAGGCGGGCGGCGACACTCGGGTTCGCTATCTGAAGTATGCGGACGCCGAGAAAATCGCTCCCAAGTTGAAAGAGCAGATCACGGGCATCGCGCAGGCCGCCCAGACCGGCGGTGCGGCCGGCGCGGCCGCCTCACCGCTGGCGCAGGCTGAAAAGAGCGCCATGGTGTGGGCCGATGCGCAGAACAACGCACTCGTGATCACCGCGCCTCCCAAGATCATGAAACAGATCATGGGCATTCTCGACAAGCTCGACATCCGCCGCCGCCAGGTGCTGGTGGAAGCGATTCTCGTTGAAGTCAAGACCGACAAAACGGCGGATTTCGGTGTCAACTGGGCGGAGTTCACCAAGGGCAGCGGCACGGTTCCCGCGGCTTCATTCGTCTCTCCGGTGGGCGGTTCCTCCATTGTCGACCTGGCGAACAGCGTCGCGGGACTGGCGAGCGGCACGGCGACGACCGCCAGTCTGCCGACCGGTGGCACCGTCGCGGTGGGGCGGCTCGCAGCGGGCGGCCTGAATTTCGCGGCTATGATCCGCGCGATTCGCGGCGACACCGACAGCAATGTCATCTCCACGCCCTCGACCATGACCCTGGACAACCAGGAAGCGGAAATCAAAGTCGCGGACGAAGTGCCCTTCATCACGGGCTCCTTCACCAATACAGGCGCCGGCAATACAGGCTCGGTAAATCCGTTTCAGACAGTACAGCGCGAAGAAGTGGGCACCATTCTGAAAGTGACACCGCAGATCGCCGCGGAAGGCGATGCGGTGGTCATGAAGATCTCGATTGAGGACTCCAGCGTTCTGCCAACTTCCAAGTCGTCGGTGGATATCACGACTTCCAAGCGCACGATTACCACGAACGTCCTGATCGACGATGGTGGCGTCGTCGTGCTGGGAGGCCTGATCTCCCATTCCGACACACGAGCCGCCAGCAAGATCCCGATATTGGGCAGCATTCCGCTGCTCGGCAATCTGTTCAAGACTCGCCAGGGCGAAGCCCAGAAGAACAATCTCATGATCTTCATCCGGCCGAAGATCCTGGGCGATGCCTACCAGGCCGCGGTACAGACCGACTCCAAGTACAACTACATGCTCGAGCAGCAGGCGAAATACAACAAGGGCGAGCTCGACGTGCCGATTCTTCCCCACACGCAGAAGCCGTTGTTGCCGCCTGCGCCGCCGCTTCCACCGCCGGGCAAGGGCGCTGCGCCCGGTTCCGCGCAGGAAAAGGAAAAGGCCGCGAAAGAGCAGGAAGCATACGACGCCGAGGCTGTGCGACGACTGGAAGGCCAGCCGAGGCCATCTGACGGTAAGCCGCCTGTGGTGCCATTGCCGCAACCACCTGCGGGCACTCAGGGTGCGACGACGCATCCTGACGGCGAGCCGCCCTACGCGACGGAACCGCCCGGCGTGTTGATGCCGGCATCCCCAGCGGGGACGCAAGCAAAACCGCCCCAGTCGCCATCCCCGGCGGGGACACCACCTCCTGAGGCACCCAAGCAGTGAACACCGCGGCTGTCGATACAACTGCGCCAGCGGCGGGGGTAACACCGGTTGATCGACGCCCTGCCTTCGCCTTTGCCAAACGCCATGGCGTGTTGGTCAAGCGCGTAATTGAAGGCGTTGCGGAATGTGTATGCCGCGAGAACGCAACCGCAACGGCCATCGCCGAGGTGCGACGCTACATGCGCGTGCCGCTCACCATCACGCGCGTGCCCGAGGCGGATTTCGACAACCTGCTGCGAATCGCCTACGAGGGCGGTTCCTACACCATGCAGGCCGTCGAGGGACTGGATGAGGCTACCGACCTCGCCCACCTCGCACAGGACTTGCCTGAGAACGTCGATCTTCTCGACAGCGACGACGATGCGCCCATCATCCGGCTGATCAATGCCGTCCTGACGCAGGCCGTCCGGGAAAATGCCTCGGATATCCACGTCGAGCCGTTTGAAAACCGACTGGTGGTGCGTTTCCGGGTCGACGGGATTCTGCGCGAGGTGTTGCAATCGAAACGGGCGGTGGCCCCGCTGGTGGTCTCGCGCCTCAAGGTCATGTCCAAACTCGATATTGCCGAGAAACGCCTGCCACAGGACGGTCGCATCAGTCTGCGCATCGCAGGACGCGCGGTGGATATCCGCGTCTCGACCATCCCATCCGGTCACGGTGAGCGGGTGGTGCTGCGTATCCTGGACAAGCAGGCCGGACGCATCGACCTGAACGCACTCGGCATGGTCCCGCAGATCGCGTCCTTGATCGATGAGCTGATCCACAAGCCTCACGGGATTCTGCTCGTAACGGGTCCCACCGGTTCGGGCAAGTCGACGACGCTCTACGCGAGCCTCGAGCGGCTGAACGACAACACGCGCAACATCATGACGGTCGAAGATCCGATCGAGTACTACATCGACGGTATCGGCCAGACTCAGGTCAACGGCAAAGTAGACATGACCTTCGCGCGCGGCCTGCGCGCCATCCTGCGTCAGGACCCCGACGTGGTGATGGTCGGAGAAATTCGTGACCTGGAGACGGCACAGATTGCCGTGCAGGCGAGCTTGACCGGTCACATGGTGATGTCGACGTTGCATACCAACACCGCGGCCGGCGCCCTCACCCGTTTGCGCGATATGGGCATCGAGCCCTTCCTGCTGTCGTCCAGCCTGGTCGGAGTGCTCGCACAGCGCCTCGTGCGCGTGCTCGATCCGGATACCAAACAACCGTTTCAGGCAGGCGAGTACGAGCGCCGGCTGCTCAACCTCCGCCCCGAGGACCCCTCACCCATCCTGTACAGGCCTGGGCGTGAAGGCGGCGGTAGCGGTTACCGCGGGCGCTCCGGGATCTACGAGTTGATTGTCGTCGACGATCAGATGCGCACGATGATTCACGATGGCGCCAGCGAGCACGACCTCGAGAAGTATGCGCGCCAGGCCACGCCGTCGATTCGCGACGATGGTCGTGCAAAAGTACTGCGCGGCGAAACGACGATCGAGGAAGTGCTGCGGGTGACGCGCGAGGATTGAGTACAATCGGGCCCACGCTCGACTCGCCTCAGGACCTGCGTTTTTCATGGGTGCATTCGAATACACAGCACTGGATACCGGCGGCAAGGAACGCAAGGGTGTCCTCGAGGGCGATACGCCCAAGCACATTCGCCAGTTGCTGCGCGAACGACAGCTTCTTCCGGTCACGGTCAATGAAGTAGCGCAGAAGGAATCGAAGCGCCAGCAATCGACCGGGATGTCGTTTTCGTTTGCACGGCGCGGCATCTCTACGGCGGATCTGTCTTTGTTCACGCGCCAGCTCGCGACGTTGGTACGCGCTGGCCTGCCGCTCGAAGAATCCCTGTTGGCTGTGTCACAGCAGACTGAAAAGCCCCGCGTCCAAAGCATCATATTGGGCGTCCGCGCCAAGGTGATGGAAGGTCACCCGCTGGCAGACGGATTTACCGACTTCCCCCGCGTCTTTCCGGAAATCTATCGCTCCACGGTGGCGGCGGGCGAGCAATCAGGAAAGCTCGATGGCGTGCTCGAGCGCCTGGCCGACTACAATGAAGGCCGCGAGCAGATCCGCCAGAAGATCCTGGCGGCGATGCTGTATCCGATCGTGCTGTCCGTCATGTGTTTCGCGATCGTCACGGGCCTGATGGTGTACGTGGTGCCGAAAGTCGTGGCGGTGTTTGAATCCGCCAAGGGCAAGCTGCCCCTGATCACGCAGATCCTGATAGCCACCAGCGACTTCATTCGCAACTACGGCATCTACATGGCGATCATCGCGGTGGTGGCCGGCTATCTCTTCCGGCGCTGGCTGCGCAACCCGAGCAATCTGCGGCGCTGGCACCGGGCGCAGTTGCGCATGCCCATGATAGGAAAAATGTCACGAGGCTTTAACACAGCCCGCTTCACACGGACCTTCAGCATTCTGTCCGCCAGCTCGGTGCCCGTGCTGGAGGCCTTGAGGATCTCCGGCGAAGTTGTAACGAACCTGCCGATGCGCGATGCGGTTGCAGAAGCCGCCGCGCGGGTCCGTGAAGGCGCCCCCATCGGCCGCTCGCTGGCGGTCAGCAAACTGTTTCCGCCCATGACCATCCACCTGATCTCGAGCGGCGAATCCAGCGGCGAGCTCGATAATATGCTCGAACGTGCGGCGATCGCGCAGGAACGCGAGCTGGATGGGCTGCTGTCGGGCATGGTGGGCCTGCTGGGTCCTATGCTGATTGTCGGCATGGGCGGCTTCGTGATGGCCATCGTCTTCGCGATGCTGCTGCCCATCTTCGAAATGAACAACCTGATCAAGTGATACTCAGCCCGTTGCAGCCGGCGCCCGATTTGTTTTAACTTCGCGCCGTCTTTCGGACACGGTGTCCCGCATGAGCGAGAAACCCGAATCGGACGAATTTGAGGAAGAGGAAGCCGACGAGCCTATCGTTGGCGATTCCGATGTCGACCTCGACCAGGTAACCAAAGAGCTCGACATGGCCAAGCGTCGGGGTCAGAAGGTGGGCGATCCCGCGTGGCGTCGCCTCGAGCGGTTACTCGAGGACAAGCGCACTGCCGAGCTCACGAGCGACTTCGAGGACTACGACATCGGGCTGGATGGAGAGGACGAGGAGTCGTCCGAAGAGTAGTCAGCAGCCGGCCGTGGTCAACGGTCGGAGAAGCGCGGCTTTACCCGGCTCGAACCCAGCAAGTGGCGCCACAGCAACGTGGCGGCGTGCTCGCGCTCACCTGCCATCAGGCGGTCCAGGATGGCCACGTGCTCGCTGCAGGAGACCCGCATCCGTTCCGGGGCGAAGACCGCGATATAACTGAAGAAGCGCCGCAGCCGGTTCTGATGGATCACCGCCTGCTCCAGGAAGCGGTTGCGCGAGCAACTCGCCACAAACTCGTGGAATTCGGCATTCAATTCGAAGAATTTGCTACTGCTCAGCTTCTCCAACCCGTCGGACAGCAGATCGACGTGGATTTGTCGCAGACGCTGGGCGCGCGCCTTGTCCATGCGAAACGTGGGCTCCAGGACGCACGCAGGCTCGATGAGAAGCCGAAACCGGTAACTGTCCTCGTGTAGCTGCGTTGCATCCATTGCCGGCAGGAAGCGCCAGCCGTGGCCACTGCGTCGCTCGATGACATTGTCCAGCACCAGGCCATTCAACACGCGGGCCAACGATCCCCTGGCAACACCATAGCGCCTCATGAGGTCGGTCTCGGACACGTTGTCCGGAAGCTCACCGGAGAAACGATCGGCGGCCATGCGCTGCACCAGCTTGTCATCTTCGCTGGCCAGATCTGAATAAGGCTCGAGGTCCTGATCGCGAAGGGCGCGCTTCAGGACATAGCCACGACGTGGAACAACGTTGAGCAGGCCTCGCTTGGACAACACAGCGAGCGCTCCGCGGACCGGTGTCCGTGAGACCCCGAACGTCTGTGCGAGACCATTCTCGCTCAGCCAGGCTCCTGGGCCATATCCGCGCTCTTTTACGTGAATGAGAATGCGTCCGGCCAGACGTGTTTGTAAGTTACTGCTGTCTGCTCGGCGTTTGGCCGTCATGCAGGGCACTATATGCCAACGGCAACGTATACGCCTCAGTGAAAATCCCGCGACCGGGTAATGAGCTCACCGAGCAAGGCCGACCGATCGATCAGACGGCGTGCAATAACATGAGTGATCCCGTCCTGGCGCTGCAATTCCCCTTGAATTTCCAGTAGTTTCGATTCGAGCAGCGGACGCCGCTGCTGCGTCCCAACACTCTCCCAGACGATGACATTGACCTGCCCGCTCTCATCCTCGAGCGTCAGAAAGGTCACGCCGTTGGCGCTTTGCGGGCGTTGCCGCATGAGCACAATTCCAGCAGTACGAATGATCTTTCCATGTGCAACGCAGCCAAGATCGCTTGCCGTCAATAGTCGATTGCGGGCCAGCCGATCGCGCAGCAATGCCATGGGATGCCGCCCGAGTGTGAGGCCAACAGAGGCGTAGTCGGCAACGATCCGCTGCCCTTCTGTTGGTGCCTCCAGGAGGGGCGTGCCCTCCTCGATACTGCCGGCGCGTTCACCCTGCGGTGCAAGCGGCAGAGCGCGTTCCGTGCCGGCAACCTCCCAGAACGCGAGATGGCGATTGCCACTCAACGCTGACAGCGCACCGGCCGCCGCCAATGCCTCGAGATCACTACGATCCAACGCGGCACGGCGCCCCAGATCCTGGACACTCGCAAAACGGCGCTCGCGACGCGCTGCCGCAACCCGGCTGCCGCCCTGCTCGGATAGCGACTTGACCATCCGCATGCCCAGCCGCAGTGCGGGCTCACCGCCTGCACTTCGTTCCAGTGTCGACTCGTAGTCGCTTGCCTGCACGTCCACCGGCCGCACTTCAACTCCGTGGGCGCGTGCATCGCGCACCAACTGCGCAGGCCCGTAAAAACCCATCGGCAGGCTGTTGAGCAGCGCGCATGTAAAGGCCGCCGGCTCGTGAAACTTCAGCCACGACGAGTCATACACCAACAACGCGAAGCTGGCCGCATGCGACTCGGGAAAGCCGTATTCGCCGAATCCCAACATCTGTTTGTAGATGCGCTCGGAAAACTCGGCGTCGTAGTGGTTGCGGGCCATCCCCTGCAGCAGCCGGTCCTTGAAATGCTCGATGCCGCCGCTGCGCTTCCAGGCGCCCATGGCACGGCGCAGCGCGTCGGCTTCGCCGGGTGTGAAACCGGCGGCGACGATCGCGATCTGCATGACCTGCTCCTGGAAGATCGGCACACCGAGTGTTCTTTCGAGGACGGCCGCCACGGCCTTGCTGGGATATTCGATGCGCTCCTGGCCGTTGCGACGTCGCAGGTAGGGATGCACCATGTCGCCCTGGATGGGACCCGGACGGACTATGGCCACTTCGATCACCAGGTCGTAGTATTTTCTCGGGCGCAGCCGCGGCAACATGGACATTTGCGCGCGCGACTCAATCTGGAAGACGCCGATCGTGTCGGCGCGCGAGATCATCTCATAGACCTGGGCGTCGCCTTCAGGAAGGGCGCCGAGCGTATGCCGCGTTCCTCTGAATTCATTCACGAGGTTGAACGCCCGCCGCAGCGCACTCAGCATCCCCAGACCCAACACATCGACTTTCAACAATCCCAGATCATTGAGGTCATCCTTATCCCACTGCACCACCGTCCGGTCAGGCATGGTGGCATTCTCGATGGGCACGAGCTCCTCGAGGACCCCTTCGGAGATGACGAAGCCACCCACGTGTTGGGACAAGTGGCGCGGAAAACCGGGGAATTCCACGAGTTGACGCGCCATGGTCAGGATGTTGTTCAGAACCGGGTCGTTGATATCAAAGCCGGCTTCGCGCGCGCGATCGGGTAAGGTCTCAGTGCCATCCCACCATTGCATGACCTGCGCCAGACGTCCACCCGCCTCCGGGTCCAGGCCAAACACCTTGGCCATGTCACGCAGCGCGCTGCGCGGTCTGTACATGATGACTGTTGCCGCAATGGCGGCGCGTTCGCGACCATATTTTCGGTAGATGTACTGAATCACCTCTTCGCGGCGGTCGTGCTCGAAGTCGATATCGATGTCGGGTGGCTCGCCGCGCTCGCGGGAGATGAAGCGCTCAAACAGCAGCGCGGCCTCCCGTTCCGGCCCCACTGATGACACGCCTAACGCGTAGCAAACGAGGGAATTTGCGGCAGAGCCCCGCCCCTGACACAAGATGTTCTGGCTGCGCGCATAGCCGACTATGTCCTGTACCGTCAGGAAGTACGGCTCGTAGCGCAAATCTGCAATGAGATTGAGCTCCTTCTCGATTGTCGCGAGCGTGTCCGCGGAGGCGCCGTCAGGCCAGCGCCATCGGATGCCCTCTTCCACCAGTTTGCGCAGGTAGCTAGCGGGTGTGTATCCGTCTGGGACCAGCTCACGCGGATACTCGTAACGGAGCTCTTCCAGCAAAAACGTACAGGCATCGGCGATGGCGACAGATTCAGCGAGTAATTCTGGGGGATACAGACGCGCGAGCCTCTCCCGCTCACGAAGGTATCGTTCACCGTTGGGATACAGGTGCCACCCTGCCTCGGCGATCGGGATGTTGAGTCGGATCGCTGTGACCGCATCCTGAAGCCGCCTTCGGTCGCGGGTGTGCATGTGAACATCGCCTGCGGCGACGAGCGGTGTCTTTAGCTCACGTCCCAACGCCTGGAGCGTTTGCAACCGCTGCTTATCAGAACCGTCGCGGACCAGCTCCACGCCAATGCGGACTCGGCTCCCAAACTGGTTCAGCAACCACTCAGCCTCTTCCTTCGCTGGTTGGTTTCCGGGAATCCACAGGATGAAGCAGCTCTCGAGATCCGCAGCAATCACGTCCTCACGCGTCAGGGAATAGCTGCCCTTCTCCGCGGCGCGCCGACCGCGGCTGATTAACCGGCACAACCGCGCGTAACCGCGGCGGTCGATGGCTATGGCAACGCACTTCAGCCCACATTCCAGGCGGAACTCCGAGCCGATGAGGAGTTTGATCTTCAGCAGCTTTGCCGCCATGTGCGCCCGTACGACGCCGGCGACGGAACATTCATCGGTGATGGCGATCGCGCTGTAACCGAGAATATGGGCGCGTTCCACCAGTTCCTGGGGATGAGAAGCGCCGCGGAGGAAGGTGAAGTTGCTGAGGCAGTGCAGCTCAGCGTACTTCATCCGAACACTCCATGCAGGAACCAACGGTGAGGGTCTGCGCGCTCACGGAATATCCATAGCTGCACGCCATAGATGTCAAATGCCGTGTAGTAATCGCGCCCGATTTCGCCTCCGTCCCACCAACCTGTTTCAATACGTTCAACGTCACCGAAGAATCTCAACGTGCCGCGACGACGCGGCACACCGTCGTTTTCTTCGAGTTGCTGAGGTATCGGCAATAGCCACAGTGGCCGACGGCAGGAAGTCCAAGGGGGAATCAACTTCGTTGAACGTGCGGCCGGCTCGCACATGCTCCACGCCCGTTCGGGGCGGTGGCCTTGCAACACCTGTAGGCCATAAACAGCTTCGTGGCCTAGCCGGGCGCGCAGACCTTCAACCAGCTGGGAGGACTCCGAGCCGGCCGCGGCGCCGCCGTATTCGCCGGGCTGCCACAAAGGGTTGGAGCTCAACTCACGCAGGACAGGAAGTCCCGATCGCAGCTCGCACGAGCGCACCGGCTCGGGCAGCACGAGGGCATTCAACCGCTCGCCGAGCAACTCCGTCAGCCGCGCCACGTTCGCTTGTGGTGCAGCGAGCCGAAGAACACACACCGACGGCGGCGCATGCCGATGCCGCAGTCGACATTCGAGCTCAGTGATTCCAACCTGCCGGACTTCCAGAAACCGGCCGAGGTCCGCCAGCATGGGCGCCAACGCGGCGAGAATCGTCTCGTTGCTCTCCATCTCGTAGGTGAGCTCGCGACGGCGCCGAAACCGTTCCCGCGGCTGGAAGTGATGCCGCAGGTCCGCATTTCGCCCCGTCAGCCGGTCCAGCTCGGCCAGGTGCTCTGGCCCGAAGCGACGCGCAAAACCCGCTCTCGGCAGGCGCAGGGCCTGCCCAATCGTGCGCACGCCCATTCGAGCCAGTCGCTGGACGACATCTTCGGGCCAACGCAGCGGAGCCAGGGGCATCGCAGTGAGTCGTCCGATCAGTTGCGCCTTGTTGGTCACAACAAACGGCTCGCCCACTCGAGCCGCTACCAGCGCAGCTAACGGTGTAGGTGCCAGGGCCGTCGCGGATTCAATCCCGAGCCTCTGGCAGTCGGAACGAAAACTCCGCAGCAGGCCCTCCATGCCATTGAACAGATGCAGGCTGCCCTTGACCTCCAACAGCAAACCATCCGGGGACACGAGACTCACACGGGGTGTAAATCTTTGTGCGCGCGCCGCAAGTTTCTCGAGCGTCGCGCCCGCCCTTGCAGGGTGCGACGGCCCGAGCGACAGGATGTGGGCGCCGACCCACAGCTCCGGTGCTTCGGCCGGCTCCTGCGGGGAATCGACCGACCGCAGTGATGTTGGGAGCCGGATGACGCGCGCATCACTACTTTTGCGAAGGGGACGCGAGGCCATGCTCAACTACCCGCTGCCGTCAGATTGAGCTCAACCGTGCCGCGCACGCCTCCCTTGCTCTTGAGGAGATTGACTCGCACTCCGAATGCCGAGGGCTCAACGGCCATCCGCAACAGGGCATGGGAGGACTCGCGGGCAGCCTGCAAGGGACGAAACAACATTCCGAGCGCGCGACCCTGCTCGGCCGCGAGCTGCAAGCGTCGAATCTCTTTTGCCGCAGGTCCCTTCGCCCACGTCATGACGAAATCGCACGCGCCCGATGCCAACGCTTGCTCGAACGCCCAAAGCGCACCGCTGCGCAGGGCGGCGGGAACCCTGACAACGAGAATTCGCTCCAGGACGACGCCATGAGCCGCCAGAGCGGGCGCGAAGGGTTCGAAAGGTGGTGCGACCCAGACGGCCGAGCGGGCCGTGGGAGCGCTGGTGAGCGCTCCCAGCAGGGGCAGGAGCAGTGTCAGCTCACCAACACCCAGACGGGGCGTGAGAATTTCAACCAGGCCGCTACGCGGCCAACCTCCGCCGGGCAGACGCTCGTCGAGCGCATCGAAGCCTGAAGACAGGACTTCCGTGCGCGCGACGCTCGTCCCGCGCCAGATGGCCGGATGCTCGAGGAGTCGAGCAATTTCTAAAGAAATAGCCATCTGGCGAGCCCATGGACATTTACATCAAACCAGTCGTTTTCCCGCGGCGGACAACACCGACGACGATGCCTTCGATGAGCAGAGGCTCGTCCTTGAGGTCCACCTTGATGGGCTCGAATTCCGCGTTCTCCGGCATCAACCAGACAATCGTGCCTTCCTGGCGGTAACGCTTGACCGTCACCTCGTTCTCGAGTCGGGCGACCACGATCTGACGGCTGCGCACTTCCGAAGTGCGATGCACAGCAACCAGGTCACCGTCGAGAATGCCGGCGTCTTTCATACTCATGCCGGTCACCTTCAACAGGTAATGCGGCCTGGGCTGAAACAACGATGGGTCGATCTGCAGCCGTCCTTCGAAGTTCTCTTCGGCGAAGATCGGCCGACCGGCGGCGACCCGGCCGATCAGCGGCAGGCCCATCTGCTCACGGATGGTGTCCTTGAGCTGGATACCCCGGGAAGTCCCCGGTACCAGGGCGATCACGCCTTTGCGCGCCAGAGCTCTCAGGTGCTCTTCGGCGGCATTGGCCGACCTGAACCCCAGTTCCCGGGCAATTTCCGCCCGGGTCGGCGGCATGCCGGTTTCAGAGATAAATCGCTGAACCAGGCGCAGAATCTGCGTCTGGCGAGGAGTCAGATCGGACATTGCGGCTACCTGTTCTTGCATACAGTCACTGTGATTATATCCAGATATCTTCCGCTATCAAGCGGGCCTGCTGCTTAGGTTCGCTGTCGCGACGCAACAGCGCCACTCGAACCTCATTCAAAGTGGATGTGCCGACCAGGACAAAGGGGTGAGGTGTATGCGTAGGGAGTCAGATACCTGTTGACTGAACGTGGCATGAACCAAGAGTGTGCAACGGGGAATTTTGATTTCCTCAATGCAACATCCATGTCGCGACAGGCCGACAAAGATCTGTAGGTAGTTGCAATCCATTGGTAAATTTGGTGCCATTGCGCGCTTGCGAATGGGGGCATGGAACTTGCGTGCTACATTCGCATTCGTTTCAGGGACCTCCCGAATCAACAAACCCAGAAGGGGACTGTTTATGAAGAGCGCGATCGTATTGAAGGTGGCTGCGGTGGCAGTCGTGGCGGGACTCGCAGGCTGTCAGGATCTGAAGCCCCTCCAGGCCGATGTCGCAGACCTCAAGTCACAGGTAGCGAAGCTGCAGTCGGATGTGGCGGCTGCGAAGTCGTCCGCTGACCAGGCTAACAGCACGGCGCAGGCTGCCAACCAGTCTGCCAGCAGCGCGCAGAGCACTGCCAATCAGGCGTTGGCCGCTGCTCAGGCGAGCCAGTCGGCTGTCGATGCCACCAACGAGAAAATCGACCGCATGTTCAAGCGCTCGATCTCCAAGTAAGGAATCGAGGTCAGATCAAAACGCCGCGCACATGCGCGGCGTTTTTTTTGCGCGGCCAGTGCCGCGCCAATTCAATATCGGACTAGAGAGGAGCCCCAGGTGAACCCTCCGCCGAACGCTTCCAGAAGCAGCATGTCACCCCGCTTGACGCGGCCGTCGCGCACGGCTTTGTCCAAAGCCAGAGGCACGGAAGCGGCCGAGGTGTTGCCTTGATCCTGGACCGTCAGCACGACGCGCTCCATCGGTAATTGCAGCTTTTTGGCAATTGCCTGGATGATGCGCAGGTTGGCCTGGTGAGGCACCAGCCAGTCGATGGCCGTGCGCTCGAGACCGTTCGCCGCCAACGCTTCATCCACGGCCCTGCTCAGCAATGTCACCGCTGACTTGAACACTTCACTGCCCACCATGGAAATGGCCAGTTTGTAATCGGGACTAAAGCCTTTGGACACACCGCTGCCGCAATAGAGCGTGTCCTTGTAGTGACCGTCGGCATGCAGGTGCGTTGAAAGAATGCCCGGCTCCTCGGATGCCGTCAGAACCACGGCGCCCGCACCATCGGCGAACAGAATTGCCGTGGATCGATCCGTCCAGTCCGTGATGCGCGAAAGCGTTTCCGAGCCGATCACCAGCGCGCGCTTGGCCTCGCCACACCGTACGTACTTGTCAGCAATTGACAGCGCATACATGAAACCGCTGCAGGCAGTCTCAACGCTGAATGCAGGTCCGCCACGGCACCCGAGCCGGCTCTGCAGAATCACGCCGCAGTTGGGAAACACCAGGTCCGGTGTGGTGGTTCCAAACGCAATGAAGTCCACATCTTCGGGCCGCAGGCCGGCTGCATCGAGTGCGCGCCGCGCGGCGTGCTCAGCCAGATCAACTGTGGTTTCACCGTCAGCGGCGATGTGCCGCCGCTCTATTCCGGTGCGTTCGCGGATCCAGGAATCGCTGGTATCCATCAGCTTTTCCAGATCGAAGTTCGTGAGGATCTTTTCCGGGAGGTAGGAACCGGTGCCGGCGATGCGGGAATAAATCAATGTGAGGACTCCGTGAGCGCTTGTGCGATGTGCGCTGTCAGACCGCGTCGCTCGGCGACGGCCGCCGTTGTAATCGCTCTCGCAAATGCAGCACTGTCCGCACGGCCATGGCTTTTTACCACGATCCCGGCGAGCCCGACCATGCAGGCGCCGTTGTAACGGTTGGGATCGAGACCTGCGGCCACGCGGCGGAGCACCGGGCGAGCAATCAGACCTGCCAGGGTCGAGGCCAACGAGGCCCTGAACTCCTCGCGCATGCGGTTACCGATGAGACGGGCAGCGCCTTCCATCGTCTTGAGAGCCACGTTGCCCGTGAATCCGTCGGTGACAACAACGTCGACTTCGCCCGAAAAAATATCATCGCCCTCCACAAACCCAACGTAGTTGAGGCGCGTGGACTGCAGGAGCGCATGCGCCTCCTGTACGACTTCGTGACCCTTGATGTCTTCTTCGCCGATGTTGAGCAGGCCGATCCGCGGCTTTTCCAAGCCGTGGATGTCGCGGGCAATGATGGTGCCCATGGCTGCAAACTGCCGCAGTTGCTCGGGGGTCGCCTTCGTATTCGCACCGAGATCGAGCATCTGGGTGTGCCCGTGGGCGGACGGAATGCCTGAAATGATCGCCGCGCGCTCAACACCGTCGATGGTCTTGAGCACGAAATGCGCCATGGCGGTGAGCGCGCCGGTGTTTCCGGAGCTGACACAGGCACCGGCGCGACCTTCCTTCACCAGGTCGATGGCGATCCGCATCGAAGAATCCTTCTTGCGGCGGATCGCCTCACGCGGCGTATCTCCCATCGCAACCACCGAGGCTGCTGGAACGATTTCGAGCCGCTGGCGGATCGAATCGCCTACGCCGCTGAGATGCGGTTGTATCTGCTCGGGTTGCCCAACCAACAACGCGCGCATCTGCGGGTCGTCACCGAGCGCCAACAGCGACCCGGCAATGTACTCGCGCGGCGTGTTGTCGCCGCTCATCACATCGATGGCGATAGTAGTCACGGGCAGACCCGCGAAGAATGGATGGGCTCGAGCCGCGTCGGGAACACGTGCTCGCGGCGGGGCTATTCCTGCTCTTCGACTTCTTCGGGCTTCTCGATTACGCGCTTGCCGCGATAGAAACCATCGGGGGTGATGCAATGACGCAGGTGAGTCTCACCTGACTGAGGATCGATCGAAAGCGCCGGCTTCGCGAGTCCGTCGTGCGAACGATGCATGCCGCGCCGTGAAGGCGTCTTGCGGCTTTTTTGCACAGGCATTGAACTATCTCCTAAATGTTACTTCAGCGTTTGAGCAGCTTGTCCAGCGACGCAAACGGTTTCTGTGTCGTCGGCTCCGGCGACTCCACCTTCACGGCGGGAGCATCTTCCGGAGCCACGCAATCGCTCGCCTCGGCGTGCAACGGCACGATCGGCAATGCAAGCAATAACTCTTCTTCAACCAACTCACCGATCGTCACGCGACCACCTGCCGCCAACACCGGCTCGAGGTGATCCGGCACGCGGCTCACATCCGCTTGCGCGGTAATCAACGCCATGCGCACCGTGCTGTTCACAGGCTCACTCAACGCCTTCAGACAGCGCTGACAAGCCATGGTTGCTGCACCGCTCATCGACAGATCAGCGACCACAAACCCGGACTCGCGCGTAAAATGCACGCGCCCACTAACCAGCCCCTCGACACTCGCGAACTGCGAGCGCAAACGGGGAAGCTCGGCAAGCGGGACAGCGAAGTCGACGTCGGCCTCGCCGTCGGACAGCCGGTCGATGTCGAGCGGCTTGGACCAGGGTGGCGACATGGGGCGCGTATCATAGGTATGAGGTGCCCCTAAGTCAAAACCCAAATGGGGGCTAAGCTATTGTTTCTAGTGGACCGAAGGCGGTGCAGATGCGACCTGTGATTCTGGCTTCGACTTCTCCTTATCGGCGAGCGCTCCTGGAGCGCCTCGGAGTGCCGTTCGAGGTGGTCAGGCCCGCGACCACTGAAGAGCACCTGGCGCGCGAAATGCCCCGGGACCGGGCCCTGCGGCTCTCCGGTGCCAAGGCCAAAGCCGTGGCGGCGCACCGGCCGGATGCCATCGTCATCGGCAGCGATCAGGTCGCCTCACTGGGCAGCCGGGTGCTGGATAAGCCCGGTGATGCCGAAAACTGCCGCAATCAGCTGGCCGCCCTGAGTGGCCAGATGGCCCGCTTCCACACCGGATGTGCCCTCGTTGCCAATGGCGAGCGGCTCATCCACCTGGACACGACCTCGGTGCAGTTCCGAGTGCTGACGAGCGAAGAGATCAGCCGCTACGTCGAACGCGAAAAGCCCTTCGACTGTGCCGGCGGGTTCAAGGCGGAAGCGCTCGGCATCACTTTGATGGAGAGCATCGAGAGCCGGGATCCCACGGCCCTGATCGGCCTGCCGCTGATCTGGCTAGCGAGCGCCCTGCGCAGCGTTGGCCTTAGTCTTCCTTAGGGGCTCTCCCCTAGCGTTTGCCGTTCGCGGCCAGCTTATCGATGACAGCGGCGAGCTCCGGCGGAAGCGGCGTGTTTACGCTGAACTGGCCGCCGGAGGGCCATTCGAAGCTCACGCTGTGTGAATGCAGGAACATCCGATTGAGACCGAATGCCTTCATCGAGGCATCGAATTCCTCGTCCCCGTATTTCTCGTCACCGGCAACCGGATGACCCGCGTGGAGTGCGTGCACGCGGATCTGATGAGTTCGACCCGTGAGGATCTCGACCTCCATCAAGCTTGCTCGCTTGCCAAAGAACTGGACCGGGCGGAAGTCACTGACTGACGGCTTCCCGGAAGCATCCGCCTTCACAGTGCGTTCGCCCCCGACCCGAATATCGGTCCGCAGAGGAACATCGATACGCTTGCGCCCGAGCTCCCACTTACCCTTCAGCAGTGCGAGGTATTTTTTCTCGAACACCCCTCCGTCGCGCAGGAGCGCGTGCATTGTCCGCAGCGTCGTCGAGTTCTTCGCAACCAACAGCACTCCGCTGGTGTCCCGGTCCAGTCGATGCACCAGCTCCAGGGTCGCCCCCGGACGAAGGGCCCGGAGGCCCTCGATGGCTCCGAAGCTCACCCCGCTGCCGCCATGGACCGCCAGGCCCGCGGGCTTGTCCAGCACCAGGAGGTTGTCGTCCTCCTGCACAATCGCGTTCCGGATGTTCTCGAGCAGCTCGGTCGACGGTCGCCCCACTTCGCTCGCCGGACGGACTTTGATCGGGGGAATGCGGATCTTGTCGTGAGCCTGGAGGCGGGTGTCGGGGCCCGCCCGGTGGCCGTTGACCCGGACTTCACCTTTGCGGATTACCCGGTAAATGCGGCTGCGCGGCAGGTCCCCGAGCTCACGGTGCACAAAGTTGTCCAGGCGCTGTCCCGCCTGGTCTTCCGTGACCTCCAGATGACGGACGGCGGGGCGCGCTTCCGTGCTGCCCTTCACAACCTGTTGCCCGGGCGCATCGTCATCGGCGTAAGACATTGTTTCTACGAAACCTTTGAGAGTATACTGAGGCGAGTCGGCTGCATCTCATCACATTTGCGCCGATCACGGTTAGCGGCCCGAAGTCGAATCTTCATGACAGTGTCACGGAAGATCCAAGCGCCGCATGTTAGTTGGTCCTCCATTATCGAGGCCATCGTATTGGGCCGACAAGATTGCGCAGCTGGCGTCGAACGTCTCGAAAAGACTCCGCTGGTCGCGCCGTCGGTTGTTTCACCGAAGGTTTCCGGCGCCCCGCCTCCACGTTACTGGCGGGACACGATGAATAACGAGACATCCGCGCCTTTGACAGAAATCCGAAATCTTCGCTGTTGCGCTGGCTTGCCCGCGCGCGCGACTCCGTAAGTCGCGCCCCGATGTTTATGTGTCGGCCCCTCAATGCACAGTAGGGGCACATGAAAAGAATGCTGGTGAATGCAACTCAAGAGGAAGAGTTGCGCGTCGCTCTGGTTGATGGACAAAAACTCTTTGACCTGAGTATCGAACTACCCTCCCGCGAACAGAAGAAAGCTAACGTCTACAAAGGCCGGATTTCCCGCATCGAGCCCTCGCTCGAAGCCTGCTTCGTGGATTACGGCGCGCAGCGCCACGGGTTCCTGCCGTTGAAGGAAGTCTCCAAGGAGTTCTTCCGCCAACAGCCGCAAGGCGGCCGCATGAACATCCGCGAGCTGCTCGCTGAAGGCCAGGACCTCGTCGTGCAGGTCGAGAAGGAAGAGCGCGGCAACAAAGGTGCGGCGCTCACGACCTTCATCAGCCTCGCCGGGCGCTTTCTCGTGCTCATGCCGAACAACCCGCGGGCGGGTGGCGTGTCACGTCGCATCGAAGGCGAGGACCGCGATCAGATGCGCGAGGTCATGAACAACCTGCAGATCCCGGACGGCATGGGTGCGATCATCCGTACCGCCGGTGTCGGTCGCTCGGCCGAAGAGCTGCAGTGGGATCTCGACAACCTGAAGACCCAGTGGGAACAGATCGAGACAGCCGGACGTGACCGCCCGGCTCCGTTTCTCGTATTCCGGGAAAGCGATGCCGTGACCCGCGCCATGCGCGACTACCTGTCCGACGACATCGGCGAGGTCCTGGTCGATGATGAAAGCGCGTACCAGAAGGCGCAGGAGTACATGCAGCGGTTCATGCCGCAGGATGCGCAGCGGCGTCTCAAGATGTACGTCGATGACATCGCCCTCTTCACCCGCTTTCAGATCGAGAGCCAGATCGAATCGGCGTACGCGCACAAGGTACAGCTCCCCTCCGGTGGCAGCATCGTCATCGACTACACCGAAGCGCTGGTCTCCATCGACATCAACTCGGCACGCGCGACCCGCGGCAGTGATATCGAAACCACGGCACTCAACACGAACCTGGAAGCGGCGGATGAGATTTCCCGTCAGCTGCGGATCCGCGATATCGGTGGGCTGATTGTCATCGACTTCATTGACATGGAGTCGACCAAGAACCAGCGCGAGGTGGAAGACCGCCTGCGCGATGCCGTGAAGATGGACCGCGCGCGTATCCAGATCGGCCGCTTGTCGCGGTTTGGATTGCTGGAAATGTCACGGCAGCGTTTGCGGCCGTCGCTGGGTGAGTCCAGCCACATTGTTTGTCCCCGTTGCGTGGGGATCGGCAGTATCCGCAGCATCGAATCGATGACGCTGTCCATTCTGCGGTTGATTGGTGAGGAGCTGCGCAAGGACCGGACCGCGCGAGTCATTGCGCAGGTGCCGGTGGATGTCGCCACCTACCTCTTCAATGAAAAGCGCGAATGGCTGCGCACGCTCGAGGAAAAGAGTGAAATCGAGCTGATCATCATCCCGAACGAGAACATGCAGACTCCGGAGTACACGATACGCCGGGTCCGTGATGACGAGCTGGAGCTGCCCGAGAACAAGCAGATCAGCTACCTCATGCCGACTGCACCGGCCGTGGGTGAGCCCGCCACAGCTCGTGACAAGAAGCCGGTCCAGGAACAAGCCGCGGTGGCGACTCTGTTGCCGGCGACCTCGGCGCCAGCGGCGCCGATCAATGTCTATCAGCCACCGGTTGCTACACCGACCGCTCCTGTCGCGGAGTCGCCCGCTGCCACTCAGAGCTCCCAAGGGAATTCGGGTGTATTCGGTTGGTTCAAGCGCTTGTTGGCCGGTGATGCACCGGCATCGCCTGCTCCTGCGCCAGTCGTTGAAGCACAGCAGCCGGCCCCCGCCTCTAGCTCTCGCTCGACATCATCGGGATCCGGCAGCGGGTCTCGAGATGGTCGAGGGCGGCGTGATGGGCGGCGGGATCATTCTCGCCATCGTAGCCAGTCCGATTCCGGTGCACGCCGCGAGCGCGACAATCGTGATCGTCCTGCCGGCGACCGGAACGAAGGTGCCCGGGCGGAAGGTCGGAATGACGGCGGCGGTCGCAATGAACGTCGTGATGGAGGTCGCTCACGTGGTGACCGCTCGCGCGGTGGCCGCGGTGAGGGACGACAAGACCAAGGCGTTCGCAGCGATCAGAACGGTCGTGGCGATCAGGGCCAACGGGCTGAAGGCTCGGGCGCGGATCGCAACCAGGGGCGCGGGGATGCTTCCGGCTCTGCCCGCAGCGACCAGGGTCAACGCGGTGACTCGGCTGGCCAGGGCCGAACCGACCAGGCCGCGCGCACCGATCAGGCCACCGGCTTCGATCAGAATGGGCGCAGTGATCGCGGGGGCAGTCTCGACCGCGGCGACCAACCACGCTCCGAGGCGGCCTTCCCGCCGGACGATATTGGCAACCGCGTTGAGGGTGCCGAAGCAAACGGCAACGGGCCCAATGGTGACCGCCCGGAACGTGGCGGCGAACGTCGTAGCCGTCGTGGACGCCGACGCGGTCGACGCGGCGGCAGTGGCCGTGGTGAGGGTGGCAATCGCGAGGGTGGCTCGATGGGCGGATCGCCTACGGGTGGTGGGCCGTCGGAAGGCGGGTCGGAAGACTCGTTCGCCTCGCAGGCTGCACCGGTATCGCAGGCTAACGGCAGTTACCAACATGGTGGGGACGATGACCAACACCACGGTGGTGGTGAGGGTGGCCCGGCAAATTCGGGCTTCGAGTCGCACCCACGCGAAGCAGGCTCGCAGCAGTCCGGCGAGGCTTCTTCGCAGGCCCGAGAGGCACCCGGCCAGTTCCGGGAGTCGACACAGCAGGGGCGCGAGCCTTCGCCGCAGTTCCGGGAGTCGGCACCTCAGGGACGCGAGCCATCGACGCAGTCCCGGGAGTCGGCACAGCCAGGGCGCGAGCCATCGACGCAGTTCCGGGAATCGGCACAGCAGGGGCGCGAGCCGTCGACACAGGTCCGGGAATCGGCACAGCAAGGGCGCGAGCCTTCGCCGCAGCAGTTTCGCGAGCCGCAGTCACCGTCCGAGTTTCGGGCGCCTCCTCCGCCGCCTCAGCACGTGAGCGCGCCGGAGCCGAGCCGCTCGGAGGAGTCCCGGCCGCAACGGACCGAGCAAGTTGAATCGAAGCCGGCTGCAAGCCAGTTCGAGTCAGCACCTCGCCCGTCAGCCCCGGCGCCAGAGAGCGGTGGTGAATCGAGCAGCGGGGCGGCCAAACCGTTTGTGGTCTGGTCGTCAGCGCCGTCCCGCGACGGCGGAAGCGATCGCGAGTAAATAGCGAGCTGAAGCGCGATGGACCCTTCTCAGGTCCGTCGCGCTTCTGTCCGTACGTGGTCCAGCAGTCCGCGGGCTGCAGCCTCTACCAGATCCAACACTTCCTCGAATCCGTTCGGTCCTCCGTAGTAGGGATCGGGAACCTCTGTCGCATCGGCTTCCGGTGCGAACTCCAGAAACAGGCGTATGCGTTCGTGCACCGTAGACGGTGCACGTTGGCGCAGGGTGTCGAAGTTCTGGCGATCCATTGCGAGGATCAGGTCGAAGCGGCCGAAGTCTTGCGGCTCGACCACGCGCGCCCGGAGGGCGGACATGTCGTAGCCGCGACGTAGTGCGGCCTGACGAGTGCGGGAGTCTGGGGGAGAACCGATGTGGTACGCCGCCGTGCCAGCGGAGTCGATCTCGATGGGGAGATCGGGCGCCTCACGCGCGACGATCTCGCGGAATACAATCTCTGCCGTCGGGGAACGGCAGATGTTTCCCAAGCAAACGAAGAGGATCTTCATGGGAAAATCCTACGTCGCTGGGGGACGGCGCGCCACCGCTCATACGGGCGGCAGGCGCCAAATGGGCTCCGCAGCGGCGGCAGACCAGGCGCTCAACCCAGAGTCAGGCCTGGCGCCCCAGCCGATTACTTCACGCTGTAGCCGCGGCCTTCTAAGCACGCACCCATGGCTCGCTGGTACGCGGCCCGCTTCGTGCCGGATTCGCCAGGCGACACGCCGCCATTAGGCTGCGTGGGGTCAAAGCCAGACTCGCCCTGGGCCCACTTGTGGCACTCGTATTTGTCCCGGGACTGCTGCTCGTCAGACTGCCCGTTCTTCGGATACACAAACACGTCGCCGTTCTGGCTGGGCGGCGGCGGAGGCGCATCGGTGCTGCCCGCATTCGGATCGCCCGGCGCATCGACTACCTCATACTGGTTATTGCTGTTACTCCACATGTAGTACGTGTCGTTCGAGTAGTAATACGGCACGCCACCGAAATACACAGTCGTGTAGTAAGGCGGCAGCACCGGTACGAATGCACCGATCGGCGCGCCAATCACGACGAAACCACGGGGCCCGCTGTTGTACCAGACGCCACCCGAGTACCAATACCGGCCACCACGAGGCCCACCCACGATGAATCGATCTCGGGGCAAATCGTGCATGTAGTACCCGCGCTCCGGGTAATAGTGGTTGTGACCGAAGCGACCATCCATGTGGTTCCAACCCGCAGGCGGTCCACCACGGTGCTCAAAGCCGCGATCGTGCTGCGCCTGGGCGACGCCCATGGCCAACAGGCCCAACAATCCACTCGCCAACGCTGCCGTAATCTTCAGACTCATGATCTCACCTGATCCACTATTTCACGCTGTAGCCGCGGCCTTCCAGGCAGGCGCTGACGGCTCGCCGATAGTTGGCGGCCTGCTGATCAATTGCGGCCGCCTGGCGCGCATCCTGAGCGCGTGCGGCCTGGACCTCCTGGTGTTGCGCTTCGGCATTCGCGGCATCACCTGTTGAGCCGATCGCAGCTCCCGTTATACCGCCGGCAACAGCACCGAAACCGCTGTTACGTGGACCGGCAATCACGGCACCCAGAATGGCCCCCGCGACGGCGCCGATTGCCGTGTTGGTTCCCGGAGGCGGACCCGCGGCCACGACTACACGATCATGCGGCGGAGTACCGGGCGCGCTCGGATCAAAATTCGATTGCTTCACTGCCCACTCGTGGCAGTCATAACGATCGCGATCCATCTGCTCGGGTGTTTGTCCCTGCGTGGGATAGGCGTACACGTCGGTACGCGGCGGCGGTGGCGGCGGTGATTGATACACCCGGCGCGGCTGTGGCTGATCCACGCAGCCCGCCAGCGCGGCGGCCGACAAAAGTACAATCGCGAAACGTTTTGCTGAATTCATCATATCCATTGCTTCCAACCGTGAAGCCGGTGCTTTAGAAAACGCATGGCGACATGCGTGGTTGACTTGGATTGTCCCATGCCGGGGTAGTTCCGCCCAAGCCTCGGCCCCACCCCGCCAAGTGTGAACAATTGTAAATGTGTGGTTTGCATCCCATCAACGCTCCATCAGGCTCGTCACCCGCTCGAGGTCCGCCGCCGTGTTGACGTCCGGGCCGGGCTGCTCGACGCTGTCCGCCACTCGGATTTCCAGGCCGTTTTCCAGCGCCCGCAACTGCTCGAGCTTTTCGTGCTGCTCGAGGGCCGTCCGCGGCAGCGATGCCATGCGCAACAGGCCACTCACTCGATACCCGTAAATCCCCACGTGGCGCCGGGCGCCCGCCAAGCTCTGCGTCCCGGCCTGCGCGCCATCTCTTTCCCACGGTATGGGCGCACGACTGAAATACAACGCGCGGCCCTCCGTGTCTGTAACAACCTTGACGGCATTTGGATCCATGAACTCCGCGAGCGAGGTGATCGGCGTGGCCAGTGTGGCGATCTGGGCGCTGGGATGCGCTTCCAACAACGCGGCCACCTGGTCAATCAGAGCAGGTGGAATGACAGGCTCATCGCCCTGCACATTCACGACGATGTCGGTATCGGCCCAGCCCTGCAGCCGCGCCACCTCCGCAATGCGATCTGTTCCCGACTCGTGCTCGGTCGAGGTCATCACCGTTTCAGCGTCAAAGGAGTGAGCGGCGCTGACGATGAGCAGATCATCGGTGGCAATGAGCACTTCATGGGCACGCGAAGCACGAGCGCGCTCATACACCCATTGGATCATCGGTTTCCCGGCAATGCTCAAAAGCGCTTTTCCCGGGAGACGAGTTGACGCGTACCGGGCCGGTATCACTACACGGAACACGATGCGTGCCTCAGCGATCCATCAACGCATCGTCAGCGGAAAGCTGCCGGGCCTCTTCCTCCAGCATCACAGGAACATCGTCCCGGATCGGATATGCCAGGCGATCCATGCGGCACACCAGCACTTGCGCATCGCGCTGATATTTGAGCGTCCCCTTGCAGACGGGACACGCCAAAATTTCCAACAATCGAGCGTCCATCATTCTCCTGGGGCTAGAGCAAGCACTACACGATCGAGCAGCTCTTTGGCCTGTGGCTCACTGAACCGCGCAACCACCGGTACATACCAGAGTCGCGCGTCCTCGATCTCCCGACATCTTACGGCATCCTTCTGCGTCATGAGCACGGGAAGGTCGTCACCGAATGTCAGGTCGGCGACTGTGAAAGGATGGTGATCGGGAAAAGGATGCTCCACGAGATCGAGGCCCCGGGCGCGCAAATCGCGAAAAAAGCGCTGCGGATTGCCGATGCCCGCTACCGCATGCACGCGCCGGCCCCTGAAATGCTCCAACGGCTCGGGTGCCGCCAGACCGTCGACCCGGTGAGCCTCTCCTCCAAAGAGCGACATCTGCAGGCTGCCGTCGACACCGGCTCGAAGCGAGGCATGCTCGGGAGTGCCATTTACAACAACGATGCCGGCGTTACGCACCCGGGAGGCCGGCTCACGCAACGGACCGGCCGGCAACAGCCGCCCGTTCCCAAAGCCACGCGCACCGTCGATCACCACAATTTCGCAGTCGCGGGCCAGTCGCAAATGTTGCAACCCGTCATCGGCAATTATGACGTCCACGCCGAGAGCAACCAGCTGCCGGGCTCCAGCGAAACGGTCGCGTGCCACCACTACATCGCAGCCGGTCAAATTCGCCAGCAGCATGGGCTCATCCCCCACGTCCCGCCACGAAGACTCGGCATGCACGCCCTCAGGTGCAGTTCCGGAGCGACCGTAACCACGCGAGACAATCCCAACTCGCAGCCCGGTGAGGCCGAGCTGTTGCGCCAGCCAGGCCACCAGGGGAGTCTTGCCTGTGCCCCCGACCGTCAGGTTGCCAACCACGATGAGGGGCTTTCCGGCCCGCTGGACCTTGAACAAACCACTCGCGTAGGCCGCCCGGCGCAGCGCCATCACCCAGCCATACAACCAACCCAACGGGGCCAGCATCGAGAAGCCCGCCGACTCGCGATACCACAGCGCGGTGAGACGCTGCTCCATTAGTCGTTGAACTGCATGCGATGCAACTGCGAATACAACCCACCGTTGGCGAGCAGTTGGGCGTGAGTGCCACTCTCGGCAATGGTCCCCGCATCCAGCACGATGATGCGATCCGCCTCCTCAACCGTGGACAACCGGTGAGCAATGACAAACGTCGTGCGGCTGCGCACGAGCATGGCCAGCTCCGCCTGGATCTGCCGCTCCACTTCCGTGTCGAGAGCCGAAGTCGCCTCATCGAGTATCAGGATCGGTGCATTCTTCAGGAGCGCTCGCGCGATCGCGATGCGTTGCCGCTGGCCCCCGGACAACAGGACACCCCGGTCACCGACCATCGTATCCAGCCCCTCGGGCTGTGACCGCGCAAACTCCGCCACGCGAGCCGCCTCCGCCGCAGCCTCGATGGCCTCGGCAGACACATCCCGCCCGAACGCAATGTTGTTGCGAATCGTATCGTTGAACAACACGACATCCTGGCTCACCACTGCGATCTGCTCGCGCAGACTGCGCAAGTCATAGTCGCGGACGTCCACTCCGTCGATGAACACGTGTCCGGACTTTACGTCATAAAAGCGAGGCAGGAGGTTCACGAGTGTTGACTTGCCGCTGCCCGAACGGCCAACGATGGCAATGTTCTCGCCCGGTGCCACCTTCAAAGATACAGCGCGGACGGCGGCGCCTTTGCCTGTGTCATATGAGAATGAGACGTCGCGGAATTCCACTTCGCCACGAACGCGGGCAACAGTGTGCCCCCGACCGGGAGTCTCCGGCGGCTCGTCAATCATCTCGAAAATGCTTTGCGCGCCGGCGATACCCTGTTGCAACGGACCGCCGACCCCGATGAGATTGCGAAGCGGCTGCGCCAGCATGCCGAGCGCAGTCAGAAAGCCGAACGTCTCGCCCGAGGTCATCCGGCCGTGAACCGACTCGGAGATGGCGTAGGCAACGATTGGCGACACGCCGAGCGCCGTAACGAGTTGGACGATGGGATTGGCGAGCCCCTTCATCAGCACCAGGCGCATGTTCGAGCGCCAGTTGTGCTCATTGACGGTCTCAAACTGCCGCCCCAGATGATCCTGGGCGTTGTATACCTTGATGAGGCGCGGCGCGTCGAAGATTTCTTTCGACACTCGCGTCACATCGCCCATGGAGTCCTGAATCCGGCGGCTGTAGCGCCGGAAACGCTTGTTGATGGTGGTGACCAGCAAACCCACCAGTGGACCGAGAATCAACGCGGCCGAGGTCAGCTCGAGATTCAGATAAAACAGGTAACTGAGGAGCCCGAGCAGCGTGAGGCTCTCGCGGATGAGGGTCGCTACCGAGTCGGTGGTCGCCTGCCCTACCTGCTCGGTGTTGAATGTCAGGCGGGACAGCAGGACGGCCGACGAGTTGCGATCGAAGTAACCGATGGGCAGTTGCAAGGCTCGTTGCATGATCTGCGTCCGCAGGCGCGTAACGATGCGCCGCCCCACGTAACCCATGCAGTAAGTTTCGGTGAAATCGCCGATTCCGCGAAAGACGAACAGGCCCACCAGTGCCAGGGGCAACAGCCAGATCATGCGGGGGTCTTTGCCCGCAAAGGCGCCGTCGCCGAACTCCTTGGCGAACGGGGCAAAGCTCACCATGCTGATGGAGAAGATCACCCCGCCCAGCATGCCCAGCGCGAAGACGCCGCGGTGCGGGCGCAGGTAGGTGAGCAGACGCAGGTAGGTGCGCTTGCCGTCCAGCTCAGCGTGCGGCCCGGAGCGCGGCACGTCGTCGCTCAAGGTTTACCTGCCGACTCTTCCTTGACGGTGGCGATGTTGATTTCGGCAAATCCCAGCCGGCCCAGGACATCCATGGCCGAGATCACCGACTGGTGAGTGGCCCGCGCATCCGCGCGCAATACGATTCGCTGATTGCGGTTGGCACCCGCCTCCTTGAGGATCGCCGCGCGCAGAGTTTCCTGGCTGGCATTGATGAGCTCGCGCTCATTCACGCGATAGCCGCCCTGCTGCGTCACGGTGACGACCAGCGGCTCACTTTCGGGCTTCGCCTGCGGAACACCCGCGGCCTGGGGCAGGTGAACGCGCAGGCGTCCTTCGTCCGTAAAGCGACTGGACAACATGAAGAACACCACGAGGAGCAACACCACATCGATGAGCGACACGATGTTGATTTCGGGCTCTTCGTGAGTACGAGGCTTCAAGTTCATGTCAGGCTGCCGCGCGTCCCCGTGCAGGTGTTGCGGACTCAACAGCGTCCGCCATACGCATGGCCTGCTTCTCCATACCTACGACGATACGTTCCACGCGGCCGCGCAGATAGCGATATGCAATGAGTGATGGAATTGCCACGCACAAACCGGCAACGGTGGCGATCAGCGCTTCGGCGATACCGCCGGAGAGCGCGCGGGGATCGCCCATGCCGCCGGCCTGAATGGCATTGAACGAGCGGATGATACCGGTGACCGTGCCGAGCAAACCCAGCAGCGGTGACACGGAGGCGATCGTTCCCAACGTGTTGATGTAGCGCTCGAGCTCATACACCACGTGACGACCGGCATCCTCCAGGCGCTCCATGAGAATCTCGCGCGGCCGATGCCGGTTTGCGAGCCCCGCGGCCAGCACCTTGCCCAGCGGTGAGTTCTGCTCGAGAGCAGCGATCACCTTGTCGTTGACCTGATTGGTCTCGATCAACTGCCAGACTTTCGCGGGCAGCTCCTGAGGCAGGACACGCTTGTCCTGCAACGTCCACAGGCGCTCGAGAATGATCGCGGCGGAAGTGATCGAGCACAGAATGATCGGCCACATCAGCGGGCCACCTGCCCGCACTATTTCCCACATCCAAGTGACCCCAAGCATTGACGACGGCGGGCATATTACCTGAGCCCCGAGTTCGCTCAAGGCGATACGTCACCAAGTGGATGTCGTTACTCAGCGACTGGGATAGGCTCCACAGGCATAGCCCTTGCGGTAGAGAAGCGCACCGCAATTGTGAGCGATTGTTTCTGCTACGATTACGTACCTATCATGTCGCGCAGCCTTTTAAAGCGCATTTGCCCGTCCCATGGCCGGCTCCAGAGCCATTGGTTCCTGCGTCGTTTTGGAACGCGGGCCTTCGACCCCCGCCTGTGGGGATTATGTCGACGACCGGTCACGGCCGCGTTCGGCATAGGCTTGGCAATCTGCTTCATTCCGCTTCCAATTCATTTTGTGGTGGCCACTCTGCTGGCCGTGTGGCTGCGGCTGAACATTCCGGTCATCTACGCCACCATACTGTTGATAAATCCAGTAACGATCGTACCGGTGTACTACCTCGCCTATCGCCTGGGGGCATTCCTGCTGGATGTGTCACCTACCGGCTTTGCATTTGACATGAGCTGGGACTGGCTGGAGCACGGCCTGGGGCCCATGTGGAAGCCGTTCCTGGTCGGCTGCCTGGTCTGCGGCGTCGTGGGGGGTGTGCTGGGCTACATGTGCCTGGAAATCGCCTGGCGTTTCCGCGTCGCCACGAAGTACCGCACCCGCCACGTACCCGCTCCCGTCTAATCCGCGTCGGTTGGCCTTTCCGTCAGGCGGCCACTGACGATTTCGAAGACCCGCTCCATTCGATTGGCCAGGCGCATGTCGTGCGTCACGACCACGAGGCAGGTCCCGCGCTCCCGGTTCAGCTCGAGCATCAGCTCAAAGACCCCTTCCGCGTTCTGGCCGTCCAGGTTGCCAGTAGGCTCATCCGCCAGAATGATCTTCGGCTGGGTCACCAGGGCGCGCGCAACTGCGGCTCGCTGACGCTCGCCACCTGAGAGCTGATACGGCCGGTGCTCCAGCCGCTGCCCCAGCCCCACCCGCTCCAGGATTTCGGATGCCCGGTCCCGCGCCTCGGATGCCGGGGTCCGTCGGATCAGCAGAGGCATCGCCACGTTCTCAACGGCGGAGAACTCCGGCAGCAGATGGTGGAACTGGTACACAAAGCCCAACGCGCGGTTGCGGAGCATCCCGCGAGCGTCCTCACCGAGCTCGTGGATATCCTGACCATCGACGAAGACATGTCCGGTTGTTGGCCGATCGAGGCCACCGAGAATCTGCAGCAAAGTCGTCTTGCCTGAGCCGGAGGCTCCCACGATCGCGATCCGTTCGCCGGATCCTGCGGCGAAATTCACGCCGCGAAGAACCTCGAGCGTGACCGGTCCTTGCGTGAAGTTCTTCTGGACGTCACGGGCTTCCAACACAAACTCACTCATGTCTCAGGGCCTCAGCGGGTGCAGTACGCGAAGCGCGCCACGCGGGGTAGATAGTCGCCACGGCACACAGCAGGAAGGCGACGGTGCAGACACGCACCACGTCCATCCATTCCACATACGCCGGTAGATCACTCATGTAGTACACGCTCGCATCGAGGAAATGAGTACCGAGCGCACGTTCCAATGCAGCAACCAAAGATTCCAGGTTGTGCGACAGCACTGTCCCCAGGCCAGCACCCAATAACGTGCCGACCAGACCGATCATCACGCCCTGGATGGCGAATGTGGTCAGGATGTTGGGCGGACCCGCACCGAGTGTTCTGAGGATCGCAATGTCCGTCTGCTTTTCCTTCACGATCATCACCAGGGTCGCCACGATGTTGAATGCCGCGACCCCCACGATCATGAGCAGGATGACGAACATCATGGATTTCGTCAGCTCAATGGAGCGGAAGAAGTTGATGTGGTTGCGGGTCCAGTCACTCACATAGAAGCCGCCGCCCAGGTCGCGTGCGATTTTCACGACGAGACTGGGTGCCTGCAGCGGATCGTGCAGCGCCAGCCGGATACCGGTGACCTTGTCGCCGAGCTTGTACAGCCGCGCGGCATCGGTGATGTGGACCAACGCGAGGCCCCGGTCAAATTCGTACATTCCCGACTTGAAAATGCCGGTCACCAGGAACCGGCGCATACGCGGCACAACACCGGTTGGCGTTGCCGTGCCCTCGGGCGCAATCAGGACGACCTGCCCGCCCACTTTCGCGTGGAGCTCCTGTGCCAGGGCGCTGCCGAGAATGATGCGGTACTTCCCCGGCTCCAGATCCTCGAGGCGACCCATCGTTAAAGACTGTGCAAGACCCGTTGCCTTGCGCTCCTCGTCCGGCAATACACCGCGGACCGTTGCGCCTGCGACGTACACTCCGTTTGAGAGCATCGACTGCTCTTCAATGTAAGGAACGGCAGCCTGCACTCCTGGCTGTTTGATAGCCGCCTGTTGTATCGCGCGCCAGTCGGTGATGGAGCCTTCGATGCCACTCAACGTGCCGTGAGACGTCACACTCAGGATCCGGTTGCGCAACTCGCGCTCGAATCCATTCATCACGGAAAGTACGGTGATCAGCGTAGCCACCCCGAGCATCAGCCCGAGGACGGACATCAACGCCACAAACGAGACGAACCCGCGCCGGTGCGTAGAGCGCAGGTAGCGGGTTCCGATCAGCCATTCATAGGCCACGCTACTCATAGCGAAGCGCTTCGGCCGGAGCCGTTCGGGACGCTCGAACTGCCGGGTATACAGTCGCCAGTCCCGTCAAAAGCAGAGCACTCACACTGATGATGACCACGCTGGGCCAGCGAACATCCGACGGGATCGTCGGCATGTCATAGACATCCGCATCGAAAATCTGGAAGTGAAAGGTCTGTTCGAGGAAGGGCACGATCGTATCGACGTTGAGGGCCACGCCCAGACCGACGATCAGCCCCAGCGCCACTCCCAGCCAGCCGATCACGAGCCCCTGCGTCATGAACACACCCATGATCCGGCGCGGCGAGGCGCCGAACGTGCGCAGGATCGCGATATCCGTGCGCTTGTCAGTCACCACCATGACGAGCATGGCCACGATGTTGAATGCCGCTACCGCGACAATCATCATGAGAATGAGCGACATCATGGTCTTTTCGATTTTCACGGCGCGGAAATAGTTCGCGTTGTCCTGCGTCCAGTCGAACAGCTCAAAGTCGCTCGGCAACTTGGGGCGCAGCTCACCTGACAGCACCGGCGCGGTCAGCGCATCGCGGAAGCGAATTCTCAGTCCCTCGCCCGCCCCGCCGGCGGGAGCGAGCCCTCTGACATCGTCGATGTCGGCCAGTATCAGCGTGCCCTGCTCGGACCGACCCACCTCGAAGATGCCGACCACCGTCAACTCCCTCAGCTTTGGCGACGGGGCTCCTTCGGCAGACACGGCAGGAACCAGCACCGTCAGTGAATCACCGGCGTCCAAACCGAGCCGCTCAGCAATCACGGAGCTGACCATCACCCGATCGGACCCGGGTGTCAGGTCAGTCAGCTTCCCTCTGACAATGGACTTGGCCACATCGGTAACAGTCGACTCCGCTTTGGGATCAACCCCGCGCAGAAGGATGGGCAGCATCTCCGGTGTCCGAACCGCGAGCCCCTGGATCTCGACGTATCGTGCGACAGCGACAACACCGGTCCCAGACCGGACGATGCGCTGGACGTTTTCCCACTCGGCATCGGTGGGATGCACCGGCTGACTGTCAGAGTCACTGACGCGAGCCACCACGCGGGCATGGGCACTCAGGGCCACCAATGAATCGCGCAGCTCGTTCTCCAACCCGTTCATGACGGACAGGATGACGATCAACGCGGCAACACCCACGCATACCCCGAGGAGGGATGCCCAGGTTATGAAGGACACGAAGAATTTATTGGTCCGCGCCCTTACGTAGCGCAGGCCCACAAACAGCGGCAGGGGGTGAAACATCGTCGCGATTTAACCACAATGACGCGCTGCTATGGACCCACGTCACAGTATCGACGCACTGCGAATGGCGACAGCTTTTACAGATTCAGGGCGGTGCTATAGTCAAGCTACTATGAAGACCTCAATCGTTGTTGCACTGCTTTGCGGCTGCGCGGCCAGTGGCGCGGCTGTGGCTGAGACCCTGGTCGTCAATGACCAGCTCACGGTGCCCTCGTCCTCGGTGGCTACACCGAAGCGGGGCAGCACGATGACTGAGGTCGAGAAGCACTTCGGCGCCCCAGTCGAAAAGCACGCCACGGTCGGTCAGCCGCCCATCACGCGCTGGGATTACACCGGTTTTTCGGTGTTCTTTGAGCACGACCGGGTGATTCACGCCGTGGCCACCTCGGGCTGAGCTGAAAAAAAGAACCATTCTGAGCCTTTAGTCTCGTCCCGGGCCCTCCCCGCGCTGGGCAACGCACCTGCGCGAATGGTAGCCTTCGTCCGTGAAAGGTGAATTGCGTGAAGTAGTTCCGCGCAATCATTGAGGTCAGGGGATAGGCGATTGGCGACGGATGAGTTTCTGAGGACCCGAATCGAGGCCCTCATGCGAGCGGGAGCGGTGCGACGCAAAGTCGCGGCGGCTCAGCTCGAGGAAGAGATAAAACGCCGTGAAGCCACGATGCGGGAGACGTTCCGTCGCTACGTTTCACCCCGCCTCGCCGACAAGATTCTCCAGGACGCGCAACTGCGTGACAGCATCCTCTCCAGTGAGGACGTGCGCACGCACGCCGTGGTCCTGTTTGCGGACTTGCGCGGTTTCACCAGCATGTCCGAGCAACTGGCGCCCCATGAAGTGGTGCCGCTGCTGAATGAATACTTCTCCCTGCTGACCGAGATCACCTTCCGGCACGACGGCACCGTGTTTCACATGGCCGGTGACTGCCTCATGCTCGGATTCGGGGTGCCGCTCGAGCAGAAGGACAGCTCCTCGCGGGCGATCAACACCGCGCGTGAGATGTTGGACGGATTTTCCAACCTCGCGCAATCCTGGAAGCGCCGCTTCGCCATCGACGCAGGACTGGGGATCGGGATCAACGAGGGTGACGTCGTCGCCGGGAATGTCGGTTCCTCGGCGTACATGAGCTACACGATCATCGGCGACGCGGTGAACATTGCCTCGCGGCTGTGCCAGCGCGCCCGGTCCGGCGAAATGTTGTTCTCGGGGGCCATCAAGCAGTCGCTCGATGCTCACGGGCTCGACGTCGGTGCCCTGCCCCTGCCGCCCATGATCCTGCGCGGCCGAACCAATCCCATCGACATCTATTGCGTGCCATTGCATTCGCGCATGCAGGTGAGCCAGGTGCCCTTGGAAGCCTGACACCCTGCCGGATGGCCCTGCTCCTCAAGCCCCAGGTCCCCACAACCAAGCAACGACGCCTGAGCTGGCACCAGCTCTATGGCAGCGCTGCCGCGTTGGCCCTTGCCGAAGCGACCCGGTCTGATCAACGGCTATATGTCGTCGTCACCGACGATGCCCGCGAGCTCGAGCGGCTGTCCGCCGAGCTGCAATTCTTCGCGGGCGAGCGGTTGCCATTGCTGACACTGCCCGACTGGGAAGTGCTGCCTTACGACCTGTTCTCACCTCACCCGGATATCACCTCGCAACGGCTGCGCACACTCTTCGAGTTGCCGCGCCTGCAGGCGGGCTGCCTGATCGTGGCAGCCGATGTGTTGATGCAGCGGCTGCCGCCCCGTAACTACGTTCAAGGGCGGGCGTTTGAGCTCGCGGTCGGCGAAGCGCTGCAGCTCGATCCCTTCCGCCAGCGGCTGATCGAAGCCGGGTATGTGAGCGTCAGCCAGGTGGCGAGCCCCGGTGAATACGCGGTACGCGGCTCGTTGTTCGATGTGTATCCGATGGGAACGACCGCGCCTCTTCGGATCGATCTGTTTGACGACACGATTGAGGCCATACGGCGCTTTGATCCGGAGACCCAACGCTCACTGGACTCACTCGATCGGGTCCGCTTGCTGCCCGCGCGCGAGATTCCGCTGGATCCGGATGGCGTGCGGGATTTCCGCCGCCGCTTCCGGACCCGGTTTGAAGGGGATCCCACCCGGGCGTCCATCTATCGTGGGGTGAGCGAGGGGGTTGCGCCGGCCGGTATCGAGTTTTATATCCCGCTGTTCTTTGATGAAACAGCGACCCTGTTTGACTATCTCCCCGCCAATGCCGTGTTGGTGCATGACGGTGACCTGGCTGGAGCGCTTGCCAAGTCCTGGGATGGAATCGAGACGCGGTACGAGGATCGGCGGCACGACATCGAACGTCCGGTGCTTGCGCCTACCGAGCTGTTTATCAGCCCCAAGGACATCGACACGCGACTGGCGCAGTTTGCGTCGGTGACCCTGAACACATTCAAGGTCGACGAGGAGCTGGGCGGCAACAACGTCTTCAACTTCCCGACGTCCGCGGTGAATGAGCTGCGGATCGATGCCCGCGCGGAGCATCCGTTCGCACCGCTGGACCTGTTCCTGAATGAGTTCGCCGGGCGCGTGTTGATCGCTGCGGACTCACCGGGCCGGCGGGAAGTGTTGCAGGAGATGTTGCGCGGTCACGGGTACACCATCGCTCCGGTCCAGGGGTGGGATGCCTTCACGGCCAGCGACGCCAAACTCGCGCTGACTGTGGCCCCTGGCCTGCAAGGTCTGACGCTCACCAGCCCGCCGATTGCGATCGTTTCCGAGGCGCAGCTGTTCGGGCAGCGGGCGCGCCAGGAGCAGCAGCGACGGCGCAAGCGAGCCGCGGCCGACCCCGAAGCGATTCTGCGTGATCTGCAGGACCTCAATCCCGGGGCCCCGGTCGTGCATCAGGAGTACGGCGTCGGCCGTTATGTCGGCCTGCAGGTGATGGACATCGCCGGCCAGTCCGGCGAGTTCCTGGTGTTGGAATACATGGATGGGGACCGGGTGTATGTGCCGGTGCATTCATTGCACCTGGTGACCCGTTATACGGGCGCGGCGCCGGAGAGTGCGCCGCTGCACAAGCTGGGCACCGATCAGTGGGCCCGGGCGCGGCGCAAGGCAGCGGAACAGGTCCGCGATGTGGCGGCGGAGTTGCTGGACCTGTATGCGCGCCGCAAGGCCCAACAGGGTGTGAAGCTGGCGGTCAGCGAGCAGGAATACCAGAAGTTCACCGATGCCTTCCCGTTCGATGAGACGGAGGATCAGGCCGAGGCGATCCGCGCCGTGTTGGATGACATGAAGGGCGGCAAGCCCATGGACCGGATCGTGTGCGGCGATGTGGGATTCGGCAAGACGGAAGTGGCCATGCGTGCGGCCTTTGCCGCCGTGGAAGCCGGCAAACAGGTGGCCGTGCTCGCCCCGACGACCTTGCTGGCGCAACAGCACCTGACCAACTTCCGCGACCGGTTCGCGGATTGGGCCGTGCGCGTCGAGTCGCTCTCGCGGTTCAGCAATTCCAAGGAAATCGCGAACACCATCGCGGGAATCGAGGCCGGCGCGGTCGACATTGTCGTGGCCACTCACCGTCTGCTTCACTCCCATGCGCGCTTCAAGGACCTCGGGCTCATCATCGTGGATGAGGAGCATCGCTTTGGCGTGCGGGATAAAGAGAGATTGCAGGCGTTACGGGCAGATACACATGTTTTGACGTTGACGGCTACTCCGATACCGCGAACGCTCAACATGGCGTTGGGTGGCTTGCGTGATCTTTCGCTGATCACAACACCGCCCGTCATGCGGCAGGCGATCAAGACTTTTATCATCGAGTGGCACGGGCCGACCCTGCGCGAGGCTGCGCTGCGTGAGTTGCGCCGCGGCGGCCAGATGTACTTCGTGCACAACGAAGTGAAGACCATCGAGAAGATGGCCGCTGACGTTCAGGCACTGATACCGGAAGCCAACGTGCGCGTTGGCCACGGCCAGATGCGCGAGCGCGATCTCGAGCAATTGATGGTCGATTTTTATCATCGACGCTTCGACCTGCTCGTCTGCACGACGATCATCGAAAGCGGCATCGACGTGCCGACCGCCAACACCATCATGATCAATCGCGCCGACCACTTCGGACTGGCGCAATTGCACCAGTTGCGCGGCCGTGTGGGTCGCTCGCACCACCGGGCTTACGCGTATCTCATCGCGCCGCCGCGCAAGGCGCTGGCAGGCGATGCCGCCAAGCGCCTCGAGGCGATCGAGTCCATGGAAGACCTGGGCGCCGGCTTCGTGTTGGCCACCCACGACCTCGAGATCCGCGGCGCCGGCGAGCTGTTGGGTGAGCAGCAAAGCGGCCAGATGACCGAGATCGGCCTCGCCATGTATCTGGACATGCTGGAGCAGGCCGTGAAGGCCCTGAAACAGGGTCAGAAGCCCAATCTCGACAAGCCGCTGGCGGCTGCGACCGAAGTTGAATTGCGACTGCCCGCCTTCCTTCCCGAAGCGTACGTTGCCGACGTGCACGTCCGGTTGGGGCTGTATAAGCGCATAGCCGCTGCCGCGACGGATGTCGAGCTGGATGAGTTGAATGCGGAGATCTACGACCGCTTCGGGCCGCTGCCGGCCAGTGCCCAGAATCTGCTCAAGCTGGCCAAGTTGAAGCTCGCGGCTCGCAACCTGGGCATTCGCCGGATGGATATGGGTGCGGGCGGGGGTACGATCCTGTTCGAGGAGCAGAATCAGATCGATCCCATGACGGTGATCCAGATGATTCAGAAGCAGCCGCTGGAGTATCGGCTGGAAGGATCGCTGAAGCTGCGCGTGGCGCGGCTGCTGACCAACGAGGCAGATCGCTTCGAGTTTTCGGCCGACCTGATGCGACGTTTGGCCGAGAAGCCCAAACCGCAGGCCCCGAAGCCCGCCGGCGGGGGCAAAGCGCCGCCACCGAATCCGAAGCGGCGGTGAATAGGGCCCGCCATGGCCGAATGCGTACTCCGCGGGCGACACCCACAGCCGCACGGTCAGCCAGCGCCCACGCCATGCCGGTATAATCCCCGCGCATGAAACTACGATTCATCTGGCTGGCGGTACTGCTGGCCCTGCCCGCCTGGTCCCAGGACGCCGCCACACCCGGCTATCACATTGAAATCATCGTCTTTCGCGCCAACAGCGCGCAGGGTGGCGGTGAGAACTGGGGCGCGGAAGCCGCCTTCGCCAACACGGTCGGCGAGGAAACCTCCTCAGGCTCGTCCCAGGTTGGACATTTCATCAGTGTGCTCGGCGCGGACCAGTTCCAACTGGGCGACATTGAGTCGAAGCTGAAATCGAGCGGCGCCTATGTGCCGGTGGCCCACGTCGCCTGGGCTCAAACGGCCAGTGCGTGGGGCACCAAGGCAGGCTTCCCCTTGCAGAAGCTCGGCGTGGATGTGCCCGGCCTGAACGGCACTGTGTATCTCGAACGCGGACAGTACCTGCACCTGGGGATGGCGTTGAGTTATGCGGTTGCCTCACCGCCGGCGGGCTTGGGCGCGGGCCCTGGAACTGCGTTCACTTTGAACGAGAATCGCCGCGTAAAGTTTTATGAGCGTAATTACTACGATCACCCGGCCTTCGGCGTGATCGCACTCGTAACCCCCGCGCAAGGCGCGCGACCGGCCGGACGTTAAACCTCACAGCCAACGCAGCCGGCCTTGCCGGCGGCCGACGAAGCCGGGCTCCGCGCGAACTTTTTCGCGCCCATGAACTAGTGGAAGTCCCCGGCCTCGGCGGTAGAGATACTGTTCTTCCCTAACTTTTTAGAGCGCTTGAGGGCGGCCTGTGTGGCCTTGAGAAGCGCCTCGAGCGGCAACTCGCGGGGTGGCACCAGGCTGGCCACTCCTGCGCTGAGCGTCACGTAGCGCTCCGAGCCGGCGCGTGGGTGATGCATCAACAGGTCACGCACGCGCTGACCTACAACCTGCGCATAGTGCGATGCCTTCTCAGCCGCATCCCCTTGCGTCAATACAGCAAACGTCCCACCCTCCCAACGGCCGACCAGATCGCCGCCGCGGCGATAGGATGCGCCGATGACTCGGGCAACGCGCCGGATACAGGCATCGCCGCCCGTCTTTTCGAACGTTTCGTTGTAACTTCCGAGATCGTCGATGTCGAACAGCACCAGGCCGATCTCATGGGAATCGCGCTGGGCCAGCATCCAATCCCGTTGCAACAGCTCTTCGAAGTAGGCTCGGGAATGCAGGCCGGTCAATCGGTCTTCCCGCAGCCAGGGCGGTAATCCGGTCGTCAGGCGCTCCGCGTTGTTGCGCAGGCGGTCACTGGCGTCACGGTGATAGCCGATGAAGTGAGTGATGCGACCCGATGTTTCGCGGACCGGCTGAATCACTGTCTCGTTCCAGAAAAGCGTACCGTCAGGCCGGTAATTGCGGATCAGGACCCGCGCCGGCTCGCCCTTCTCTACCGCCTCTTTGATCTTCTGGCGGGCTTCCTGGTCCTTATCCGATCCCTGCAGCATGCGCAGGTTGGTTCCCAGCAGCGCGGTGACTGGATAGCCGCACATCTGGGCAAAGGCGGCATTGGCGTAGATGACCGGATGATCGGGAACTGTCGCGTCACAGACCACGATGCCTTCGGGGGCACTGTCCACGACACTGCGCCACGCCTCGGCGGACCAGTTGTTCATGTGCGGCCGGCCTCCAGATTCAACGTTGGCGCCGCTGTGCAGCGTGCCAGCAGCTCACGACTCCTCTTCCACTCGGGCACCGACGTCAACTCCTGCCACGGAACGCCATCCTTCCCATGCATCCGCACGAGGCGGATCCTGGATGTCGGTTCGGGCTCAACATTCAGACGGTCCAGTAATGTAACTACACCAGCGCGATTGTTACATACCGGTAGCATGTCACAACCCGCCGAAAGGGCCTGGCGTGCACGGGTCACAATATCGCCGTATGCGGCGGCAGCTCCGCCCATGGATATATCGTCAGAAAACACTACGCCTTGAAACCTGAGATCACCGCGCAACACGTCCCGGATCCAACGAGACGAAAGGCTTGCGGGCTGAGAATCCACCGCCGGAAACAGGACATGCGCCGCCATCACGGCCGGAAGGCCGTTGGCAATGAGCCGCGAGTACGGAGCAAGGTCATCCGACATGTCAGCCAGCTCCCGACGGTCGATCGGGAGACTGGTGTGAGAATCGGCTACCACGGCGCCGTGGGCCGGGAAATGCTTTGCGGTGGCTGCCATACCGGCATCCCGCATGCCGCGCGTATAGGCGACGGCCAGTTGTCCCACTGCCTGCGGGCGAGCGTGGAAAGCCCGGTCGCCGATGATCTCGCTGATGCCGTAATCGAGGTCGACGTCCGGAGCGAACGAAATATCCACACCCACGGAGCGTAACTCGGCCGCCATGAGGTACCCCATGTAGCGGGCGAGACTGAGTCCAGCCCGCGCGTCCAGGTCGAACTCGTGGCCGATGCGACGAGCCGGTGGCAACTCTGAAAAGCCATTACGGAAGCGCTGTACCCGTCCGCCTTCATGATCCACCGCAACAATGAGCGGCGGGCTGCGGATGCCGTGGATCACAGCTACGAGCTGTGTGAGCTGTTCCGGGTCCAGGTAATTTCGAGTGAAGAGGATCACCCCACCGACGAGGGGATGCCGCATCAGCTCGATCTCTTCGGGGGTCACGGCCGTCCCGGCGAGATCGATCATCAGCGGCCCGAGGCTCATGGGGACCGGCCTTTGCGCCTGGCCGGCTCGAGGATGGCCATGGACTCGACGTGCGTCGTATGGGGAAACATGTCCAACACACCTGCGGCCACGAGGCTCATCCCCTGTTCGTGTACGAGCAATCCCAGGTCGCGCGCGAAGGTGCCCGGGTGACACGAAATATACAACACCCTCTGCGGGTTCAGGCGGCTGATGGAGCTCAACACCTCCATTGCGCCCGCGCGTGGCGGGTCCAGCAGCACGTGAGTGTAGGACTCCTTCAGCCACGGCAAATGGGAGTCGAACGCCTTCCCCAGGTCAGCAACATGGAAATCGGCGTTGGTGATTCCGTTCAGGCTCGCGTTGTGCCGAGCGCGCTCCACGAGTCCCTTGTCACCCTCGACACCGACCGCGCGACCCGCATTGCGCGCCAGGGCGAGCGTGAAGTTGCCGAGACCACAAAAGAGATCGAGCACCGATGAGGCCGGCGTGAGACCGAGCAGATCCACGGCCCGTCCCACCAGGGACTGGTTGATCTGAGCGTTGATCTGCACGAAGTCCGTGGGGGTGAATTCGAGTTGCAGGTCGAACTGTGGCAGGCCATAGCGAAGGGCCTCGCTGCCCGCCAGGGCCTCGCCGCTACCGTCCAACGCAGTCACCGAGTCCAGCCCGCCCGTTTGCAGGTAAAAGCGAACCGAGTGCAGCTTCGCGAAAGCCCGCAGCTTGTCGAGATCGGCGGCGGACGGAGGGTCGAGCACGCGCAGCACCAACGCCACGACGTTGTCGGCCACCGCGGTCTCGATCTGCGGGATGCGATGCCGGATGCTCAATTCATTGAACATCGACGCCAGGGGCGCTATCAACTTGCCGACCGGATCGGCGAGCACTTCGCAGGTATGAACTTCCGCCACGTAGGGCGCGAGCCGCTCGCGGAATCCAACAACCACCCGGTCCTTCTTGGTGACGAACTTGGCGCCGAGCCGGGCGCGGCGCCGGTAATTCCACACCGGTCCCCGCAGCGGCGGCAGCCATTCGCGCGGCGTCACTTTGCCTACGCGCTCGAGGTTGTCGCGCAGCTCGGTCTGTTTGATATCGAGCTGGGCCTCGGGCGACAGATGCTGCAGGGCGCAACCGCCGCAGACACCGAAGTGGGCACATTTAGGCACCACGCGATCGGCCGAGGGCTCGAGCACTTCCAACAGCGCGGCATCGTCGTGTTGGCGATGGCGGCGTATACGCCGGAAGCGGATGCGCTCGCCTGGTAGGGCACCGGCTACAAAAGCCGCCTTCCCTTCCCGCACGACACCTTCTGCTTCATGAGTCAGAGCGGCAACGGTGGCGACTTCTTCAACGTCCGTATCGATCCGCCCCCCCCTCAAGCCGGCTTCTCCCAGGCCTGCAGGAATTCCGCGAAGTGCGACTGATCCTCCTTGCCGGTACGCAACAGTGCCTTCACTCGCTCCACTTCCTCGGCATAGCGCTCGCGGGTAAAACGACCGCGCATGAGCTCGAAGCGCAGATAGATGAGGTACGTGTTGAGCACATCGGTTTCGCAGTATTGACGGATGCCGGGCAGGTTACCGGCCTGGTAGGCATCCCACACCTGGGAGCCATCAAACCCCATTTTGCCGGGAAGTCCCAGGAGGCTGGCCGTGTTGGCCAGCGACGCGCGGGCCCGATTCTGGTAGCCCGACAGGATGTCCATCACATCCATGTGGCGCCAGTGAAACCGCCCCAGGTAATTGTTGTAGCGGAAGGAAGTATCTTCATCGCCCACCTCCCAGTATCGCGGTGCCTGAACGCCATGCAGCAGTGCCCGATAATTCAGCACCGGCAGGTCGAATCCGCCGCCATTCCAGGAAACCAGGCACGGCGAGAGCTTTTCGATGCCATCGAAGAAGCGTTGAATCAGCTCCGACTCGGAGGCCGTGAGCTCGCCCAGACTCCAGACCTTGAGATTGTCCTGGGTGCGCAGGACACAGGAGATCGCGACCACGCGATGTTGCTCGTGAGCGAGAAACTCGCCGCCGGATTGCTGGCGGCGCAGTGCGAACATGGCTTTCGCCACTTGCGCGTCCGCCAGGCCTTCGAGCCCGTGGAGTCGACGGCCGAGGGCGACATCCGGAATCGTCTCAATGTCGAATACCAACGTGTTCAAGGCGTAGCCTTCATGAGTACGGCAACGGCGACAATGAGTCCCGCCTCATCCGTCAATGTCACGTGCCCCTCGCCCACGCCGAGACCGCGTCGCACTTTTTCACCGCGCTCGGAGAACACGACCTCGGGTTTTCCCCAGGCGTTCTGCACGACGCCCACATCCCGTATCCAGATACCGTGCGCGAACCCGGTTCCCATGGCTTTGACAATCGCCTCCTTGGCCGCAAAGCGCATGGCAATGAAGCGCTCCGGACGCTTCGTTCGCGTCAGTTGCGCCTTCTCCTCGGGCATGAGCAGATGGTTGGTGAAGCGCGAGCCGAACTTTTCCAACGTACGCGTGATGCGCTTCGCCTCCAGCACATCCACGCCGATTCCGAAAATCATGAGCGCACGGCCACCATCAACTGCTTCATGTCGCGGATCGCGACCGCCAGGCCATCAAACACGGCGCGGGCCACGATGGAGTGTCCGATGTTGAGCTCGACGATGTCGCGAATGGCAGCGACCGGTTGCACATTGTGATAGTTGAGGCCGTGGCCCGCATGGACGGTGATTCCCAATCCGGCTGCGAGCCGAGCACCCGCGCGCAGACGCTCCAACTCGGTTGCCTGCTGGGCACCTTCGTGCTCGGCGTAGCCGCCCGTGTGTAACTCCACCACGGGCGCGCCGATTTCCGCGGCGGCTTCAATCTGGCGTGGATCCGGATCAATAAACAGAGATACGCGAATGCCGTTGCTGCCGAGCGCCCTGACGGCCTCAGTCATTCTTGGAATCTGACTGGCGACATCGAGGCCACCCTCGGTGGTGATCTCCTCGCGCTTTTCCGGAACGAGGCAACAGTCGGACGGCCGCACTTCGCCGGCAATGCGGAGCATCTCGTCGGTGACCGCCATTTCGAGATTCATGTGAGTCTTCAGCAGTCCCCGCAACACGCGCACGTCGTTGTCCTGGATGTGCCGGCGGTCCTCGCGCAGGTGCAAGGTAATGCTGTCAGCACCCGCCATTTCGGCGGCCAGCGCGCCATGGATGGGGTCGGGGTAACGTCCACGGCGCGCCTGGCGCAGCGTGGCAATGTGATCGATGTTGATACCTAGTGCTATTGTCATGCCAATCTCACAACTGCTTTCGCCACCGCGCGGGTGTTGAGAACACGTCCCTCGAGGCACTCTGCCAATGCGGACTGCAGAACCCGCCGCGCATCCTCGAGATCGCGCGTCGTTTGCAACTTCTCGTTGGCGAGGCTGATGAGGGAATTTCCCGACACGGCGCCGGCGGCGTCGGCCACGGTCGGGAACAGGCCCTGCGCGGGGCGGAAATGATAGAACAGGTCCGCATCGACATCCTGCAGATCGAGGCCGTAGCCGAGCGCCTCCAGGAGTCGCTTTTCGAAAATCCGCAGTGCCGGCTCGAGACGCAGGCCCTCGCGCAGGGCTGCCACGGTCCCATGGTAGTCATCGAACAATGACGGCTGCGGGTCATGGCGAGTCGTCAGCTTCATCAGCAGCTCGTTGAGATAGAACGAGCCCATGAGGGAGGCTGCGGGCAACGGCGGAGGGGAGTCCGCAAGCTCGGCACCGGTGAGCTGGGCCGCTTCGCCCCGCCCACTCCAGGACAGCAATAACAACTGAAACGGCTGCAGCGCGGAGGCCAGTTTCGCCTTGGGGCCACGCACACCGCGTGCAAACAGGGTCAAACGCCCGTGATCGCGGGTGATCACATCCAGGATACGGCTGGTATCTCTATAGGGCCTGTGGTGCAGGATGTAGGCCGGGGCGAGCGTGATGCGACGGACGTTGCGTGTCATTCGAGGCCGAGATGCTTGAGCGCACGAGCATTGTCAGCCCAATTCTCGCGTACTTTCACCCACAGATTCAGGTGCAACCGGCGATTCAGGAGGTCATTGAGCGCAATGCGGGCGGAACGCCCGACCCGCTTCAGGCGCTCGCCCTTGGCACCGATGACAATGGGCTTCTGCCCTTCCCTGTCCACCCAGATGGCCGCATCGACGGTGAGCTGACCGTCCACATCCTTCATCTGCTCCACTTCAACCGCCACTCCGTAGGGCACTTCCTGATTGAGCTCCAGGGTCAGCTTTTCGCGGATCATTTCCGCGATGCGGAATTCCAGGCTGACCTCCGTCAGTTGGTCATCCGCATACATCGCGGGGGCCACCGGCAAATGCCGGGCAATCGTCTTCTTCAATGCCTCGACGCCGTTCGACTTGAGAGCCGAGATCGGCACGATGTCGGCGAAAGTGTGACGCTTCGCGAGGTCAGCGATGTAAGGCAGCAGCTTATCGCGGGGGTGGATCTGGTCGATCTTGTTCACCGCTGCAATCGCCGGCAGACCGGAGGCCACGACGCGTTCCAATGCCAGATCATCGTCGGCGGTCCACTTCGTCGCATCGATGACGAGCACCACGATGTCAGCGTCGTTCAGTGATGTTGCGGCCGTGCGGTTCATGGCTCTGTTGAGTGCCCTGCTACCGTGTTGGTGCAAACCGGGCGTATCTACGAAAGCGATCTGCGCGTCCGGCAAGTGAGCAATTCCAACGATGCGGTGGCGGGTCGTCTGGGGGCGCGGTGTAACGATGCTCACCTTCTCACCGACCATGGCGTTGAGGAGAGTCGATTTGCCCACGTTGGGCCGGCCAACGAGGGCGGCAAAGCCACTGCGGAATTCTGCGGGATCGGTCATTTACTCGGTTTCAATTGCTTGAAGAATGTGTTCGGCGGCTTCCTGCTCGGCGCGGCGGCGGCTCGAGCCGCTGCCTTCGGCCCGTCGGCCAATCTCCGGCACGTCGCAGATGACATGGAAAGTCTGTTCGTGCGCCTCCCCCTCAGTGCGGTCCACGCTGTACCGCGGAAGCGCGAGGCCTCTCGACTGCAGATACTCCTGAAGGCGCGTCTTTGCATCCTTGAGCGATGCCGGGGCGGGAAGCGCGGCCACCCGCGGCTCAAACAGGCGCTCAATGACCTTCTGGGCCGCATCCAGTCCCCCGTCCAGGAACACCGCACCGCACACGGCTTCCAGGGCGTCCGCCAGGATCGACTGGCGCCGGAAACCGCCCGTCTTCAGTTCGCCGGAACCCAGTTGGAGTACCTCGCCCAGGCCGATCTGAGCCGCCACTTCGGCCAGCGGCTCCGCACTGACCACGCGGGCGCGCAGGCGACTCAAGTCGCCTTCGGAGCCATCCGGGAAGGCAAAGAAAAGGTGCCGGGCAATGACGAGGTTGAGAACCGCATCCCCCAGAAATTCCAGACGCTCGTTGTTGGGGCCGGGGGCGCTGCGATGAGTCAGAGCGGCGACGAACAGCTCGGGATCACGCGGTTGGTAGCCGAGCTGCTCGCGTATCCAACGGACGGGCCAGTCCGCGCCGTTCATGTCCTATGCGAAAACATTTACTCGCCGCCTTCGCTCCCGATGGTGACCGACTTGTCGAAGGATACGAGTATAAAGACGTTTGAGAACAACGGCGCCTGGTCGTCATAGGCGGCTTCGATTACCCATGATCTGCCGTTGCGCGTGATCTTCATTTCCTTGGCCTCGGGGAATTCCACGCTCTCAATGAACAGGCGCTTCTCGAGTGCGGTTTTAATGGCGAACTGATCGCCCGGGGCACCCCCCTTGTAGTCAGCTTTGACCTGCTCCAGGGTACGCGCCACTTTCATGTAGTTCAGGTAAACGGGCGTCAGCCGTATGCCCGCATAGGCGCAGATAGCCCACGGGGTCAACAACAGGATCCACCCAATGAGCGTTACGCCTCTCTGCTTCGACCGCATCGAAATCTCCCGCGTTGCGCCCGGGTGACTCACTTGATCGCAGAGCCCAGTCGGCTCCAGGCGGGTCCCCCGGTGCGTTTGAGGTCCCAATTGAACCAGATTCGCGTCGCCTTGCCGACCAGGTTGTCTTCGGGCACGAAGCCCCAGACACGCCCGTCCTCACTGTTGTCCCGGTTATCGCCCATCATGAAATAACTTCCGGGCGGAACCGTCGTTTCGAACGTCGGGCCTTCGCCGCCTGCCAGGGCATCGGCACCGGCGCCATTTTCGCCACCGCAGTAGTACCCTCGTGACTCGCTGCGGTTGCAGCCAGCCGGAGTAACCGGGCTCGGAAACAGCGGTACCGGGCACAACATCGACTGGTGAACATGTTCTCCGAGGTGCTCCTCGGCGAGTTGCATGTTGATGTAGCAGCCGTCGTTGTACGGAGCGATGATCTTGAAAGGAACGGGTTGGCCGTTGATCGTAATGCGATCGCTGCGAACTTCCACATGATCGCCCGGAAGCCCGACCAGCCGCTTGATGTAGTTCACGGAAGGATCGCGTGGATAGCGGAAAACCACCACATCGCCCCGTTGCGGCTCGCCCACGGGGATGACTTTCCGGTTCAGGACCGGCAGGCGCAGCCCGTAGGCGTACTTGTTGACGATGATGAAGTCCCCGTCCAGCAGGGTCGGCATCATGGAGTCCGACGGGATGCGGAAAGGCTCGAAAATGAAGGACCGCAGCACCAGGACCACCAGCGCCACGGGGAAGAAGCTGCGGGCGTAGTCGACCGTCCCGGGCTCGGGGATCAGGGCGGGATCCTTGCCGGCCGCCCGGGCGCCCCGGCTGCGCAGCGGCCGCAGCAATGCAACATCCAGCAGCCAGGCAACACCGGTGATGGCGGTGATGCCGAACAGCACGGCGCTGAAATCCAGCCGCTCGGCCAGCAACAGGCGCACCACCGCCGCCAGGATGAACAGCGGCAGGAGCGTGTACAGCGTCTTCATCAGCGCCGGGTCCACAGGAGGCGCCGGGGATGCCGCGACCTGGCGGCGGGGACGGATGAACCAGTCGTCGATGATGACAATCAATCCGACCGGAATGGCGAGCCACGACAGCAGCCCGATGATCTGAAAAATCATGGTGGCGTTTTCTAACTCTTCTTACCGACTTGCAGCACTGCCAGGAAAGCCTCCTGGGGAATCTCGACCGAGCCGACCTGCTTCATGCGCTTCTTACCTTCCTTCTGCTTCTCGAGGAGCTTTCGCTTGCGGCTGATGTCACCGCCGTAACACTTGGCCAGCACGTTCTTGCGCAGGGCCTTCACGGTGGCCCGGGCGACCACGGCCGTGCCGATCGCCGCCTGCACCGCCACTTCAAACATCTGGCGGGGTATCAGCTCCTGCATCTTGTCCACGAGCTCGCGGCCCCGGTCGTAGGCATGCTCGCGATGCACGATAATGGACAAGGCGTCGACCTTGTCGCCATTGATCAGAATATCGAGCTTCACCAGGGGAGCGGCCTCGAAGCGATCGAAATCATAATCGAACGAGGCGTAGCCGCGGCTGACCGATTTCAACCGGTCGAAGAAGTCGAGCACCACTTCGGCCATGGGCAGCTCGTATTGCAGCGACACCTGCGAGGCTACGTACAACATCTTCTTCTGGCGGCCGCGTTTGTCATTACACAGCTTCAACACCGCACCCACGTAGTCCGGGGGCACGAGGATGTTGGCGATGATGATGGGCTCGCGGATTTCCTCGGTCTCATTCGGCGGCGGCAGCTTCGCCGGATTGTCGACATACACGCAGGTGCCGTCGGTCTTGGCGACCTCGTAGATCACGGTGGGCGCGCTCGTCACGAGCTCGAGGTTGTATTCGCGCTCCAGGCGCTCCTGCACGATGTCCATGTGCAGCAGCCCCAGGAACCCGATGCGGAAGCCAAATCCCAGCGCACCGGAGACTTCCGGCTCGTAGTGCAGCGCGGAGTCGTTCAGGCGCAGCTTGGCGAGCGCATCGCGAAAGGCTTCGTAGTCCTCCGAGTTGATGGGGAACAACCCGGCAAACACCCGCGGTTTGATCTGTTTGAAACCGGGCAGGCTTTCGGTGCTGGGACGGTGCTCCAGGGTGATGGTGTCGCCCACGGGCGCGCCATCGATTTCCTTGATGCCGGCAATCACAAAGCCCACATCGCCGGTATTGAGCTCGCGCAGCACCACGGATTTCGGGGTAAAGCGCCCGAGTTTGTCGGCTACGTGATTGCGCCCGGTCGACATGATCCGCAGCTTGTCGCCCGTCTTGATACTGCCGTTGACCACGCGGACCAACGACACGACACCCATGTAGTTGTCGAACCAGGAGTCGATGATCAGCGCCTGCAGGGGCGCCTCCGGGTCGCCCTTGGGCGCCGGAATGCGTTTGACGAGCGCTTCGAGCAGATCAGGCACGCCCTCACCGGTCTTGGCACTGACGCGCACGGCATCGGTAGCGTCGATGCCGATGATTTCCTCGATCTCCTTGCTGACCCGGTCCGGGTCGGCGGACGGGAGGTCGATCTTGTTGATGACGGGCAGGATCTCGAGACCCTGCTCCACGGCGGTGTAACAGTTGGCGACGCTCTGTGCCTCGACGCCCTGTGAGGCATCGACGACGAGAAGCGCGCCGTCACACGCAGCCAGCGAGCGCGACACCTCGTATGAGAAGTCCACGTGGCCGGGCGTATCGATCATGTTGAGCTGATAGCGCTGGCCGTTCCGGGCGTCGTAATAAAGAGTGACGCTCTGGGCCTTGATGGTGATTCCGCGCTCCCGCTCCAGCTCCATGGAGTCGAGCACCTGATCCTGCATTTCCCGGTCCTGCAGGCCGCCACACAGCTGGATCAGCCGGTCGGCCAAGGTGGATTTGCCGTGATCAACGTGGGCAATAATCGAGAAGTTCCGTACTCGATTGATTTCACTCAACTTTTCGTTCAAACCATCACCGCTGTTGCGCATCTGTGTCATTTCGGCGCTACCTCGCGCCAAGTCGATGCGCTAAACCGGCGATTGTACCGCACCCCGTGGCTTCGCCACCCGCGCCATCCATAGATAGATCACAGGGGTCGCATACAGGGTCAGCACCTGCGACACGACCAGTCCTCCGATGATGGCTATTCCCAGCGGTACGCGCAGCTCGGCCCCGACACCGGTACCGAGGGCCAGGGGAACCGCGCCGAACAGGGCCGCCAGTGTCGTCATCATGATGGGCCGGAATCGCAGGATGCACCCCTGCCGGATGGCCTCGGGGGGTGCCATCCCCTCTTCCCGCTCGGCCGCGAGCGCGAAGTCGATGATCATGATGGCATTCTTCTTGACGATACCGATCAGAAGAATGATTCCCACCATGCCCATGATCGACAGATCCTGTCCGCACAACAACAGGGCCAGCAGAGCGCCGACGCCCGCCGAAGGCAGGGTGGAGATGATCGTCAGCGGGTGTATCGCACTCTCATAGAGCACACCCAGCACGATGTAGACGGCGACCAGCGCGATGAAGATCAGCCAGGGCTGAGTGCGCAGCGAGTCCTGGAAAGCTCGCGCCGTACCCTGGAACGAGGTCGTCAGGGTCGGAGGCTTGTTTGCATCCTGCTCAACGGCGCGGATGGCATCCACCGCCTGTCCGAGGCTCATTCCGGGAGCCAGGTTGAAAGACAATGTGATGGCCGGAAACAAGCCCTGGTGATTGATCGTGATCGGGGCCAGGCCGGGCTGCACACTGGCCAGGACGCTCAATGGCACGAGCCCGCCGTTTGCGGCACGCACATAAAGGTGGCTCAGCGAGTCGGTGGTGACCTGGTAACGAGGATCAATTTCCTCGATGACGTGATACTGATTGAGCTGTGTAAACAGCGTGGCGATCTGGCGCTGGCCGAAGGCGTCGTAAAGCACGTCATCGATCGCCTGTGCGGAAACGCCCAGCCGCGAGGCTGTGTCGCGATCGATCCGGATCGTGATATTCGAGGCGAGAGACTGCGCATCGGAGCTCACATCGCGCAGCTCCGGCATGGAGGAGAACTTCTCCAGTAGCAACTGCGACCAGCGGGTCAGCTCGGCAATGTCTCCATCCTGCAGCGTGTACTGGTATTGAGTCGCCGTCACGCGTCCGCCCATCTGGATGTCCTGGCGGACCTGCATGAAGAGGGTTGCGCCGGCCACGCCGGCGGTACTGCGTTTCAGGCGCGCCATGATCTCCGGCGCCGTCGCGTGGCGCAGCTCCGCCGGCTTCAGGTTGATGTTGATGCGTCCCTGGCTCATGGTCGGGTTGTTGCCGATCCAATAGTAGGTGGCCTCCACATCCGGGTCCGCCGAGCAGATGCGGCCGATGGCCTCCATTCGACGAGACATCGCATCGAAGGAGATATCCGGTGCCGCCTGCACCGTGCCGGAGATGAATCCAGTATCGACTGTCGGGAAGAACCCTTTGGGCGTGACCGCATACAAATAGATCGACAGGATGAGGGTGGCAATGGTCGCCAGCAGCGTGGTGACCGGATGCGTCAACACGCTGTCGAGCGTCTTTTGATAGAACGCTGTCGTTGAGTTGAACAAGCGCTCTGACCACATGAACACCCGGCCATGCCGCGCCTGTGGATCGTGGCGGATGAGCCAGGCGCACATCATCGGCGTCACCGTCAACGAGACGACGCCCGACATCAGGATCACAACAGTGACCGTAACCGCGAATTCCCGGAACAGGCGCCCGATGATTCCGTCCATCAGCAGGATCGGAATAAACACCGCGATGAGCGAGACCGTCATGGAAATGATGGTGAAGCTCACTTCGCGGGAGCCGTCGATGGCCGCCTGCCTGGGCGGCTTACCCTGTTCGATGTGGCGCATCACATTCTCGACGACGACAATCGCATCGTCGACCACGAATCCCACCGCAATGGTCATGCCCATCAGGGAGATGTTGTCCAGGCTGTAGTCGAGCGCGTACATCACACCGAAGGCACTCACCAGGGACAGAGGGATGGCCACACTGGGAATGACGGTCGCCCACAGATTACGCACGAAGAAGAAGATCACCAACACCACGAGCACGATGGTGATGATCAGTGTCACCTGTACATCGGACACGGCAGCGCGGATGGTCTGCGTGCGATCGCCCACAAGCGAAAGTGTCGCTGCCGGCGGCAGTGCGGCCGCGAGCTGCGGCAGACGGTCCTTGATCTGATCGATGGTCTCGACCACGTTGTAGCCGATCTGTTTGTGCACATCGATGATGATCGCCCGCTTGCCCTGCACCCAAGCCGCCTGTTGAACATCCTCGGCCGCATCGATGACCGTGCCCAGATCCTCCAGCCGGATCGGACCGCCCTGCTTGTACGCCACCACAATCGACTTGTAGGCATCCGCTGTCATGACCTGGTCGGTCGCATCGACGATCACGGCACGATCCGGACCGGTGAGACTGCCCTTCGGCGAGTTGACAGTCTGCACGGCGATGATGCTGCGGATATCCTCGAGAGTGAGCCCGAGCTGCGCCACCTTGTCAGGATCCAGGCGCAACCGCACGGCCGGGCGCTCCTGGCCATGGAAATCCACCAGCCCCACACCCGGCATCTGCGAAATCTGCTGCGCAATGAAGTCCTCGGCGTAGCGATCGACCTCGGTCAGCGGCAGAGTGTCGGAAGTCAGGGCGAGGGTCAGCACCGTGAGGTCGGCCGGGTTGGTTTTCTTGTAGGTCGGCGGATTGGGCAGGTTCTTCGGTAACAGCCCCGAGGCCGCGCTGATTGCCGTCTGCACATCCTGAGCCGCTCCATCGATCGCGCGGTTCAGGTCAAACTGCAACGTGATCTGGGAGGTGCCGAGCGAGCTCGACGAAGTCATCTGGGTGATACCCGGCACATTGGAGAGCGAGCGCTCGAGCGGAGTGGCCACCGAAGAGGCCATGACCGATGCGCTCGCGCCCGGGAGGTTGGCCGAGACCTGGATGGTCGGAAATTCCACCTGTGGGATGGGCGCCACGGGCAGCAGGAAGTAAGAGTTGATTCCCACAAACACCAGCCCGAGCGCCAGGAGCACGGTGCCGGTGCGACGGCGAACGAAAACCTCAGAAATGGACATGGCTGCCTGCAGCCAGCCGCGCCTGTCCGTCCACGACCACGAGCTCGCCCGGTTGAATGCCTGAGGCGACACCCACCAGGGAATCCACTTCCCCCGCCGTGACCACTGGCCGGATCTCTACAGTCTTGTCTTTCTTCACAACGTAGACGAACTGCCCCGACTCGCCGCGCATGAGCGCATGGCTCGGAATCACGATCGCGTTCTTATCCGTTTTGACGCGAATTCGCACCGACACCAACGACCCGGGCCACAAAGTCCGGTCGTCGTTGGCGAAGGTTGCACGCATGCGCACCTGGCCGGTTGCGGAGTCCACCTGACTGTCGATCACCGACAACTCGCCCGTCGCCAGCTGTTGCGAGCCATCCCGGGTGTAGGCCATGACTGGCAACTTGCCGGCGGCTGAATTCAACAGCACTTCCGCGAGCCGATCCTGCGGCAGCGAGAAGATCACCGAGATCGGCCGCATCTGGGTGACGGTAACGATGCCAGTGGAATCGGCTGTGTGTACGATGGCGCCCGTGTTGACTTGCCGCAGGCCGACGCGCCCTTCGATGGGCGACACCAGGCGCGTGAATTCCAACTGCAGTCGCGCTGTGTCAATCGCCGCCTGATCCGAGCGTACCGTGGCCTCCAAGGCTCCCACCTGCGACTTGGCCGCTGCCAGGGTTTGTGCAGCGACGCCGCCAGACTCAATGAGGTCGCTGTAGCGCTGGACATCCAGCCTGGCATTTTCGAGGGTCGCCTGGTCCTTGGCGCGGGTCGCCTCCGCCTGCGCGCGTTGTGCTTCGAATGGTCGCGGGTCGATCTGGGCCAACATCTCGCCCGCCTTCACTTCCTGTCCCTCGGTGAAGGTCAGTTTCTGGATCTGGCCATCGACCCGGACCTTGACTTCCACCACGCTCAGCGGCGTAACCGTCCCTATGCCATTGAGGACGACCGGGACGTCGCGTCGCGCCGACTTCTCCACAACGACGGGAACAGCCCCGCTCCCCTTTTTGCCTTTTCCTTTGTCTTTGTCCTTCTGGGAGCCCTCGCACCCTCCCACCAACATCAACACAATCACAGCAATCGCAAGATCCCGGGCCACGCGCGCTGCTTACTTCCAGGTGACCAGAACCATGCCACCTTTCGCAGTCACCGTCGTCCCGTAAGGCGCGCACAGCTCCTGCAGATCCTTCACGATCTGGTCAGCTTCGCTCGCCGGCGCGGGGTACGGCTGACCGCGCCGGATACGCGGTTGTCCGAAGCCCATGGAGACGGGATGGAGCCGGATCTCTTTCAAAGACCGATCGCCGGTGGCGAACACCATCTCCGCGACCACGCTCTGCCAGTACTTGCGGTCGTGCGGAAAACCTACGGTGTCGTTCTTGGAACGCTTGTCGTAATAGTCGGCCGGCAGCGCGTCATCTGCCAATCCGGTCTTCTCATAGTTATCCGCCGGCTGCAGCGCTACCAGGTCGTTCTCGAAGATGAAGTTGCCCATGGAGTAGAAAATGGGCTTGCCCTTGTATACCTCGATGCCGCGCAGGATGTGCGGACCGTGCGCGACAAACATATCCGCGCCGGCATCAATGACGGCGTGCGCGAACTCGACAGTGAATTGCGCCGGTTTGCCCTTCTCATCCGGGCTGGCGGATTCGTGGGCGTGGATGCTGACCATCACCCAATCCGCCTGCCGACGGGCATTGCGGACCTCGGCCACCAACTCATCGAGGTCCCGCTTGTTGGCCTTCGTGCTTTCGCCGATGTTGGGACCGACCACATACTTGGCGCCGGCCCAGTTGAGTGTGCCTTCCTTGGGCGGCTCACCGCCTCCTTCCCCCATGTTGTTGGGATCAATCTTGCCGCGAAGCTTGCTCAGCGTATCGAACGTCTCCTGCGTAACCGTGTAGGTCGTCGAGTGATGCAGGGGGTCGACGCCGGGCCGGCCGCGCAGATCCGGCCGCTGCGCGCCGGCTGCGATGGGCTCGGGAAAAGTCGCTGTGACCGAGATCAACGCCACCCGCCCCTTGGTCGTATCCAGATAGCCGGGGCGGCGCGCCATTGCCAGGTTCTCACCCGCACCCGCATATACGAAGTTCGTTTTCGCCAGCGCGGCCAGCGTGCTGCGCAACCCTTCGACCCCGTAGTCGTTGGCGTGGTTGTTGGCCAGCCCCAGCAGGTCAAAGCCCGCCCACGCCAGCTCATCGGTGACATAGCGCGGCGAGCCCATATAGGTGCCGCCGCTTTGTTGCGCCCCCGCCAGGTCGAAGTCGTGGACCTGGGTCTCGAAGTTGGTAAAGGCGGCGTCGGCGCCGCGGATGAGGTCGAACAGGCTGGCGGCGCCCGGCAGCGACTCGGTGGACAGGCGCCGGTTGATGATGGAATCGCCGGTTGCGACAAACACCATCTCATCGGTCTTGCCCGCCGCGGACTGCCAGCCGGGTACCGTGGATTTACCCGCCGCGGCCGCCTGGGTTTGCAGGCTCACGCTGAGCGCACAGCCCAGCATGAGCGCCAGCAGATTGGAAGTGAATCTCATGCGCATCCTTCAGAATTTCTTGGTGATTGCCAGCGACCACACGCGGCCTTGTGCCAGGCTCTGGTAGACGGTGGCGTCGTATCCGGCCGGGTCGGAGGTCAGCGGCGGCGCCCGGTTGGTCAGGTTGTTTACTCCCAACCGTACGGTCCCTCCGTCCAGGATCCTGTTGGTCGTAGCGAAGGAGTAGGACAGGAAGGCGTTCTCCGTAACGGACGAGGCAACCTTCCAATAGTGGATACCATCGATGGTGTACACGGTATTCGATGGCACCTTCGACAGGCTGGTCGTCGCGATTGTCGCGTTCTGGTCGGCGTAGTCGCCGATGTAATACGCGCTGACGCCGGCGTTCCAGTTGTTGTAGTACCACAGCAGATTCAAGTTGGCGCGCCACCTGGATGCGCCTTGCAGGCCGATATAGTGTTGAATGCCGGAGGTCGCGGATTGGCGGCGCTGGAAGTCGGCGAGGTAGGCGGAATCGCTGATCACCTGAAAACGCCCGATGGCGAACATCGGCGACTTCCAGGTGATGTTGAAGTCGATACCGTCCTCCGTGGCGCTGGCAAGATTCGCGAACGGCAGGTATGTGTTGTACAGCGTACCGGCAGCAGCCAGTCCTGCGGCGTTGGCGGCCGCAGCGGTTGTCGGATCGACAGCGCAGGACCGATAGACCGCCGCGCCGGTGGCAGCATCTTGATAGCTCATGTAGGTGAGCGCGTTGGTCAGCGGATTGGTGGTACAGCTAGATCCCAACGTCGAGGCCAACATGGCCGGCGTGATGGACGCCAGGGTCTGGCCCTGGCTCAGCAGCGTCTGCGTCGCACCTTTCAGCGCAGCCGTCTCGGCCGTCTGCACGCTGGCGGTGGTGGGTGCTGCGATCAGACCCACCTGGTGGATCTTCCAGTAGTCCGCAGAAAAGCTCAGGCCTTCCACCCAAGGCACGTCAATGACCACGCCGAACGAGCCGCTCTCGGCCTTTTCAGGGCCCAACGTCCCATTCACGCCGGTGGTGGTGAAGCGTTGGGCGCTACCGTCATTGACGCCGAGGCTGGAGACCCCGTTGTAGTAGGGATCTGTGCCTGTGCCGACCGAAGAGCGAGTCGGCGTATTCAGCGCGGCCAGATTCGGCGCCCGGAAGCCATGTTCAAACGAGCCACGGACGAGGACGTGCGATTCCGGCCTCCAGTCGAAGCTGAACTTCGGGTTGGTCGTGCTGCCAAAATCGCTGTAGTGCTCATAGCGTACCGCGGCGCTGAATTCGAGCTGCTGCAGACCCGGCAGAGCGTTCTGAGCCGAAAAGACCGGGATCACCGTCTCGGCAAATCCGGCCGCGACCGTACGATCACCGATCACGTTACCGGTTGCTGATGCCTGTACGAAGTCATTGTTGCTCGACTGGACCGTGTAGCCTTCCGCAGTCGTGATCGCGGTCGATTGGACTGGACAGGCGCCCAAGCCCGGACCGGGCTGGCAGTTCAAGCCTGCGTAGAGCGGCCGCGTGAGGGCGTAGTCCTCGTAGCGGAACTCACCCCCTGCTGCGAGCTTTACGGCGCCCGCGGGCAGGTTGAACAGTTCACCGTTCACGTGTCCGTCCCACGACGTGATGATGTTCTTGCCGTTCTGGTGGAAATGTTGAACGAACGGTGCCAATTGCGCGGCAGTGTTGGTGTAGGGCGTGCCGACAGCGCTGCTGCCTGTGCCTGTGAACGTATAGAAGAACGGGTTGTAGGCTTTAGACGGATCCGTCTGGGCCAGGGAGCCTTGTTCCCAGACACTTTCGCGGATGGCGTTCTCGGAGGTATCGGTCACATGGTTGATTGTGTACAGCAACGCCGTGTCATAGGTCCACGAGCCTGCGATCTCACCGCGCGCTCCACCCACCCAACGCGCGAAGTCCGAATTGTCTCTGATGAACTCCGCGCCATCATCGATAAAGCGAATCGCGTTCAGGGTGACAGGCACTCCCGCTGCACCAAAATAGGCGCTGCCGAACGGGTTGTAGGGATTGCTGGCCGGGACGACCGCGGCCGTATCCGAGCCGGCGCCATAGGCGACAGGAGGACGCTCCATGATGGATTCCGCGCGATACAACGCCACTTCGGTGTACAGGGTGGTCTTGTCATTGAGCTCGAAATCGAGCGCGTTGTACCAGTTGATGCGCTTGCTCTCCGGCTGGGAGTAGCCCACCGAATTGACATTGTACGTCGTGGCGAACTTCTGGTCGGCCGTCGGAGTTGAGGTGTAACCAACGCCGGTAGCGGTCGGCACAATGTAGTAGGTAGCACTCTTGGTGGTGCCCGGCATAGTGCCGATAAATGTCGCGAAGCCACTCGACGCCGTGCGATCGTTGAACGCGCTGACACTGTTCCAGGCGCCGGGCACCAGACTCTGCTTGTCTGCATCTACACCTCGTCCGGCGTCAGCGGCGTACAGCTCCTGCCGATACATGACGTCCAACAGCGACGTCCAGTGTGCGCGACCACCGAAGAGGTTCTGGCCGTGCTTGGCGTTGAAACCCAGCTCGGAACCGGAACCGACCTCGGCATAGCGAGTCTGAACCGTAGCTTCGGTGCCCTGGTATCGGTTGTCGGTCACAAAGTTGATTACGCCGGCCACGGCGTCGGACCCATAGAGAGACGACGCGCCATCCCGCAGGACGTCCACCCGCTCCAAGCCGATGTTGGGCAACACGTTCACGTTGGGGGACAATTCCGGCACGCTGTTTTCGGTGGAGCTGATGCCGTACGAGGCGATGCGCCTGCCGTTGAGTAGCACCAGCGTGTTTCCCGAGCCCAAGCCGCGCAAGTTGACCGCGGAGACATCGCCGCGGGCGCCAGCGCCGCCCTGGTTTGAATCATTGATGGGAACGTTCACTATGGTCGGCAACGCGGTCAGCATGTCCGCCGGAGTATTTCCGTCGCGCAACTTCATCTGATCGGTGCTCATGATCGTCACCGGCAGAGCCGCAACGTCCGCTCGCTTGATGCTGGTTCCGGTGACGATCACTTCGGAAAGCTCGCTGTCGGACCCCTCAGCGCTCGTGGAGTCGGCCGCGGCTGTCGGTCCTGCCGAAGCGGATGCGGCATCCGGCTTATCCGCATCCGCGGCGCGAGCTGCCGCCGCAGCCATGAGCAGCACGCTCACGACACCCCGCACGGTCCATGCGCGCCAATCTTTACCGGAATGCAGAACATTATCAGTTAACACAGCAGGACTCTCCCCGAGGGTGGTCTATTGTTTTCAAGCTAACAAGGCTATTTTTTTGCAGCCAATCAAAACATCGCTGCGTCGTATAACCCGGTGTTATGCAGGCGGCCCGGATGGTCTGCGACGGAGCACACCCGAACGCGCCGCACCCATTTCGGTGCAACCGGCTCTCCTATTCCGTCGTCCCGTCGCGGCCGGGATAGTCCGACAGCTTCCCCGGGCCCTTCACCTGGAAGGTCACGTTGGCTCCGTACGGGTAGAGCCGCTTCACCGGCGTATGCTGGTAGTTGAGAGCCTCGAGCCGCACCGTGCCGACGAACGGCTGCTCGGGCTCGACGAGAATGAACGACTTGCAGTAGCCGCTGTCGGTGAAGCCCCGGTGGAAGTGGACACGCGACTTGATCGCAAACACTTTGAACTTGTCGGGGTCCAGGTTGAGATCATAGAAATGGCGCGGCTCGATGATCTGCACCAGATAGGGGCTGATGATCAGCACATTGTTGTCACCGAACTTCACTCCGACCCACAGTTGTGAGCCCGCGGCCTTGCCGCCGCCGTGAGTGATGCCTCCGCTCACCGAGACTACGGTACCGCGGATCCTTACGGGCTTGCCGGCGGACACATCGATCCGGCCGCCGACCTCCATGTCAAAGGCATCCCCAACCTTCACGCCCTTCTTGCGCAAGGTGTTGATCGCCTCCTCGTCGGCAACGGTGCCGATGAGCGTGTCGCTGAGTTGCTGGTCGACGATTTGTTGCAATAACCACGTGGCGGCACCCGTGCGGTCGCTGTGGTCGGCCAACACCACCTTGCCCTCCTTCATGGCCGTCTTGGCCAGACGAACACCTTCAGCGTGGTGCACGACTTTCGTGTGATGAAGGAATTCGTCCCGCAAGCGCCATGCGGTTCCCGCAATGTCATCCGCGATGTGCTCGGCCAGCTCCGGGTTGCCGTTGGTGACCACTTGGAAGCACATGCCGGCATCAATGGCGTCCATAAACCCAAATCCGTAGAAGAAATTGACATAGACATCCGGCTCGCGTGCCTCCCACGTCAGGCAGCGCTGCACGATGTCCATCCACGGAGAAGCGCCGGTCCACTGCAGGACTGAGGGCGTCAGAATGGGAGGCTTGCGCGTGGCACTGACGGGTTTGTATTGCCCCCGGATGCAGCGGATCAAAGTCCGCGCGGCCCGCTCGCCCTGCAGATACCCGTCATAGTGCGGGTAATACTTGATACAGAACGACAGATTGGCGTATTTCAGGAACTCCGCATCCTCGTTGCCGTGCGGATCGAACGTGCCGACAATGAAGCCTTTCGGTCCGATGACTTCCCGCACGCGGCGGGCGATCTCGGCCTCGGGTTTGGCGACATCGCGTACCCCCATGGCGCCGTGCAGACACAGATAGGCGCCGTCGAAATGACCCTGTTGCTTCAGGTCGTCCATCATCTTGTTGACGAAGTGATCGAAGGCGGCTTTCTGAATCCAACCGGAGCCGGAACCCTTCTTCGAACCCAGCGGCGACTCGATTCCCACCAGTTCCACGTTGCCGTACTCACGGGCGACCGTGACGAAGCCACCGATGTAACTCACCGGTTGGGATGCCAACAGGGCCTCGCCCCGCGCCGGCGAGCCCTCGTAGATGAAGTCGTCCGTGGTCGTGTCATAAGGCAGAAACGTCACCGTCTCGTGCACGAAGTGCATGACGGCAATGCGGATGGGCCTGGCGTTGGCGTTCGCCTGCGCCTTCGGGGGGCTCTGCGCGCCCGCCACCAGCGGCAGCAACGCCGATGAGCCAAGGGCGGCAAGCGCTTTGCGGCGGGGAATCTTCATTGGTCACTCCTCAATCTGTGGCCAGGGCCATATAGGGGTTTTCCGGGGAGCGCTCCCGTGTGCTCGCCGTTGCGAATGACGGTAATACCGTTGACGAGCACGTGACTGATGCCTTCCGGATACGCGTGTGGATGGTCGAATGTCGCGCGGTCGATTATCCGGTCCGGATCAAACACCACCAGGTCGGCCCACATCCCGACCCGGATCAAACCGCGATCCAGAAGCTTCATTCGCGACGCCGCCAGGGAGGTCATCTTGCGAACCGCATCCTCCAGCGTGAGAACATGCTCCTCACGCACGTAGTGCCCGAGCACTCGCGGGAATGTTCCGTAATAGCGCGGATGCGGCTGGCCGCCGAAGTCGGGGGAAACGGCGGTGCCGTCGGAATCGAAGCTCACCAGCGGATCGGCGATGGCCGCGCGCATGTCCTTTTCCGACATGTAGAACATGACGATGCTGACATCGCCGCCCTCTTCGATGAGCAGGTCGAGGGTCTCCTCGTCAGGGGCCTTGTTTTCGGCCCGCGCAATGTCACCGATGGTCTTGCCGATGTACTTCTCAGCGTTCTTCGGTACCGATGCGATGATGACCGCATCGAATCCCTGCGCACCGGTGTACTCATTGAAGTACTTGGTGTTCATGTACTCGCTGATCTCTTTCTTGATCCGCGGGCGCAGCGCAGGATCAGCCGCACGGGTCAGAAAGTTCGCAATGCCGCCTTCGAGAGACCAACGCGGCACCTCCACCGTCAACGGGTGAGAGGCGGCTATGTAGGGATAGACATCCGCGGCGATGTCGATACCCCGGGCGCGGGCCTCATGAATGGCAGCGAGCGCCGCGGGCATGTTGCCGAAGTTGGGCCGACCGGCGGACTTGATGTGGAAGATCTCTACCGGCAGCCCCGCCTGCTCCCCGATCAGGGCCGTCTCGCGCACCGAGTCGACCAGGTGGTGTCCCTGGTCGCGCATGTGATTGGCGTACACGCCGCCGTAGCGCGCTACGACGCGCGCCAACTCGATCAGATCTTCCGTCGTGGGCATGGACAGCGACGGTTGTCCCTCCGGAGGAAACTGCTCCTCGCCGGGAGTCTCCAGCGCCATGACGAGCCCGGCAGCGCCATCCTCCATGCCCTGCGCGAGCAGCTTCTTCATCTGCTCCAACTCCGCCGGCGTCGCGCGGCGCCTCGCACCTTCTCCCATCACATAGGTGCGAAGCTGCCCTGCACTGATATAGGACATCACGTTGCCGGAGGTCCCTTTTGCCTGCAGGCGTTGGAAGTATTCGTGCAGGGTCGTCCAGTCCGGCTTTACTCCGAAGCGGCTGTCATGCGCATCCGCCTTGCGCGGCGCCACCGATTCCCCTTCGCCGATGATTTCGGTGGTCACACCCTGGCGGATCTTGCTGAGCCCCCGTCCATCTTTCAGCAAGGCCAGGTCCGAATGCGAATGCATGTCGATGAAGCCGGGTGTCAGCACCGAGCCCCTGGCCTCGATGATCTCTTTCGCCTTGTGATCCGCCAGCTTGCCGATCGCGGCAATCCGGCCCGCGCGTACACCAACATCCGCGTAGATCCAGGGAGCGCCGGTACCATCGATGAGCCGCCCGCCGCGGATCAGAACATCAAATGGTGCAGCGGCAGCCGCCTTGCCCGATCCCGGAGCAGCCCATGCAACCTGCACCAACACCAGGCCGAACAGCGCCAGCGTCCAGTTCCTGGTCGAGCGCCAGCGCACAGGTTCGAACATGGCCACTCCCCCGTTGTATTTTCCGTAGTGTTGAGGTACGGCGGCGCGGTGGGCCAATGAAAAGACTCATGCTGCGCATAACCAATCGGCATGGCCGCTACGAATAACCGGCGGTTATGTTGGCCACCGTATTTTTGATTGCGGCACGCGTACGCCGCCCGCTATCGTCGCTTGCATGAGTCCACCCTCCTCCGCCGACCTCTCCAACTCTCCATCCCCGACTGGATGGGGTCCACCCTACCTGTTATATCTGGGTGACGCGCACGATGACCTCGCGATCAAGACCGCGCGCGGACTTGCGTACTGGCGCCCGCAGTGGTGTCTCGGACAATTGCGCGGCCCCGACTGCCAGGCGTGGCTCGACCTGCCGGATATGACCCTGGAGGCAGCCCGGAGCGCGGGAGCCAACACAATGGTGGTGGGAACCGCCAATGCGGGCGGTGTCATGTCACCGCGGACCGTCCGCGACATCGTCGCCGCCATCGAGGCAGGACTCAACATCGCCTCCGGCTTGCACCAGAGACTCGATGCTCACCCGGAGATTGTCGCGGCCGCGACTCGCTGCGAACGGGTTCTGTTTGATGCACGCCGCTTCCCGCACCACCTGTCTGTTGGGAACGGCAAGCCGCGCGCCGGGCGCCGGTTGCTCACCGTCGGCACCGATTGCTCGGTCGGCAAGATGTACACCACGCTCGCGCTGGAGAAGGAGATGCGCAGCCGTGGCATCGAAGCCGACTTCCGCGCCACCGGACAGACCGGCATTCTCATCGCCGGCGGGGGTGTGCCCATCGATGCGCTGGTGGCCGATTTCATTTCCGGCGGCGCCGAGTGGGTCGCCCCGGCACGCGGTGGCGGCTGGGACCTCATCGAAGGCCAGGGCTCGCTGTTTCATCCGTCCTTTGCGGGCGTCTCGCTCGGCTTGCTGCATGGCTCCCAGGCAGATGCGCTCGTGTTGTGTCACGCTCTGCCACGACCGCACATGCGCGGGCTGCCGCACTACCCCGTGCCGGACCTGAAGATCTGCCTGGAGACCAATCTGCAATTGGCGCGCCTCACCCAACCTGAGGTAAAAGCCGTAGGAGTGGCGTTGAACACCTCGAAGCTCACAACAGCGGCCGCAGTGGATGCCTGCAAGGCCGCCGAGGATGCGCTGGGACTACCTTGCGCGGACCCTGTCACCCAGGGAGTCGGTGGCATCGTGGACAACCTCCTCGCATGCTTCGCAAGCTGAGCATCCAACATCAGTCCTGGCCGCTGGCCACGCCGTTCCGGATCTCGCGTGGCGTGAAGACCATCGCGGACGTCGTGGTGGTCGAGATCGAGGAAGGCAACGCACGCGGACGTGGAGAAGGCGTCCCCTACCCCAGGTACGGCGAGAGTGTCGAGTCAGTGTTGGAACAACTACGACACGTCACATACGCGCTGGCCGGTGGCATAACGCGAGCGCAATTGCAGTTCGCGCTGCCTCCAGGAGCCGCCCGCAATGCCGCGGATTGCGCCCTGTGGGATCTCGAGGCGTCCGCGACGCGCCGATCTGTAGCCGAGCTGCTCGATGCAGGGCCGGTGCCTCCCCTCACCACGGCTCTGACCGTCGGAATCGACACTCCGGAGCGCATGCGAGAGGCCGCCGAACGGCTGAAGGATGCGCCGTTGATCAAAGTGAAGCTCGATGCCGCCGCCCCCGAGGCGCAGTTGCGTGCCGTGCGCGCTGGCGCTCCCGCCGCCCGCCTCATCGCCGATCCCAACGAGAGCTGGAATCTCGAGATCCTCAAAAGCATGCAAGCCGTGATGCTCGAGACAGCAGTGGAGCTCATCGAGCAACCCCTGCCTGCCGCCGACGACTCCGCTCTCGAGGGATTCCGCTCGACCATACCGGTCTGCGCCGACGAGTCCTGCCACGTCGCGCAGGACATACCGGGACTGGCGCGCAAATACGCCGCGGTCAATATCAAACTCGACAAGACCGGCGGGCTCACCGGCGCGCTTCTCTTGATGGAGCGGGCGCGGGAGGCGGGCCTGACACTGATGTGCGGCTGTATGGTTGCGACTTCGCTCAGCATGGCGCCCGCCTTCCACATCGCACGCCATGCCCGTTTCGTGGACCTGGATGGACCGCTGTGGCTAAAGCATGACCACCCCGGCGGCGTTCGGCTCGAGAACGGCCGGTTGCTGCCGGCTGATGGCCATTTATGGGGTGGCGTAGCTGCCCCACGCACGCTATGACGAGCCGTCATGACCCCATGAGACGGCTGCATGGCGCGGCCTGCGCTGCTTCCTTTAGCGCCAGACAGCTCAGTTTTGCAGGATTTTGCTCCGTTCCGGTGCCGACTCCCACCCTCCTGCACCCCACCGGGGAAACACCCGTTGCGTATATGAATTCTCATTTGAATCGCCTCGCGCCCGGGCCGGTGACTTGGCATGGTCGTCCTTAGATTCCCCACACTTGCGACGGATCAGCGCCGCCGGACGTGCCGCGCGGACGACAGCGCCACGCAAGCCGCTGAATGCAGATCAAAACCCGTGGCATTCAAATTGCAACACCACCGCCAGCTCGAACCTGGTGGAAACCTGATGCAGACCTCTTCCCGCAAGCGCGTTGTCGATCCCGAGATAGCCCCCCTGGGCCTGATCCATCTGCGCTACATCGAGATGTTCCAGGCCATCCTGCAGGCCGGAACCCTGACGGATGCGGCCTGCCTTCTGAATATTTCGCAGCCCGCGGCCACCAAGCTGTTGAAACAGGCCGAACGACGCCTGGGCTTCCCGCTGTTCGTGCGGGTGAAGGGGCAGTGGCAGCTCACCTCGGAAAGCGAGCTGCTGAAGCCGCAGATCGGCCGGATCTTCGATGATCTGCGGGACCTGCAGCGGCTGATCTCCAACATCGGGCGGGCAGAGAAGCAAATTCTGCGGGTCGTGAGCACCCCGACGCTGGCCAACGCGATCATCCCGAAGTCACTCACCCGCCTGCGCCAGCAACTCGGCCAGACCGCCGTGGAGCTCTCGACGCAACACTCCCGGGAGATGCTCAAATCCATCGCCCTGCGTGAGGCCGACATCGGCTTCACCCTGCAGGAGCTCAATCATCCCGACGTGCACTGTGAGCCACTGTGCCAGGGTCCGCTGTCGCTCATCGCGCCCATGGGCACGTGGTCACGCGCCCAGGCGTTCCAGCCGATCCAGATGAACACGCTCGCTGATTCGCCCCTGGTCTCCATCACCAAGGCCGACTCCCTCGGACGCAGGCTCGAGGCGCATCTCGAGCAGTTGAATCCGCCCGCGCGCATCTCGATCCGGGTGCAGACCTACCAGATCGCGAAGGACCTGGTCAGCAGCGGCGAAGGGCTCGCGCTCATCGATCCGTTCACCGCTGTCTCCTCGGGTCCCGAGCTGCAGATCCGGGTTGTCGAGCCCATGATGCCCATCGATCTGTACGCCGTTTATCGAATCGACGGCCCGCTCAACCGTGTGCAGAAGTCCTTCGTACACTGTGTGAAGACGGTGGCGAGTGAGTCCATCCGGTTCCTCACCGCGTCTACTGACAGGCTGCCGATCGCACAATGAACGGCCTCGCAGCCTCCACAGGCCCGTGACCCGTATCCTCGGTCTGTTGAGTCTGGTGATGATGCTGCTGCCCAACTGGGCGGCAGCGCAGGCAGCTCAACGATCGACATTGACGCTGCAGGTCGCAACTGTGAGTCTCGGTGGCGAATGGAAGATCCGTATCGCGGACATCACAGCTCCCCTGCAACTCGACAGCGATCGAGACGGGGCCGTCACCTGGCCCGAGATCGAGCACCGCCGGCAGGACATCGAGAGTTACCTCGGATCGCATCTGAACATCGCGACCAACAGTGGCTCCCTGTCCTGGCACTTCGCAAAGCTGGCCTACGGCGCGGTAGGCGGCGAGCCTTTTCTGCTCGCGCAACTGAGCGCCGAGGACACCGCCGACAGCATCGAAACCCTCCAGGTCAGCAGCTCGCTGCCGCTCGATCTGACAGTGGTATGGTCCGGGCAGGGTGAAGAGAAAGCCCTGCTGGCGGCTCGCGGCGGGGCGCGGACCTTTGCACGATCGGAAGCCGCGCGGAGCGGCTTTCGCGAGTCGCTGCAACAAGGGATCTGGCACATCTGGACCGGGTACGACCACATCCTGTTCCTGATCGTGCTCCTGATTCCCGCCGTCTTCGAGCGTACCGCGAACGGCCGCACCGCAGTTCCAACTTTCAACAGCGCGCTGCTGCGCGTCATCCTCATCGTGTCGGCGTTTACGTTGGCTCATTCGATCACGCTCGCATGCGCGGCCTCAGGTTGGATCAGCCTGCCCGCCCGACTGGTCGAATCAGTTATCGCGGCCTCGATCCTGGTGGCTGCGCTCAACAATCTCTTATCGCGCGCGAGCGGTCTATCTCGCACAGCCGGCACCCGCAGCGTCGGCCTCGCATTCGGCTTTGGCCTGATCCACGGCTTCGGGTTCGCCGGCGCGCTCGCGGAGCTCGGCGACGGCGGCGCCCCCTTGTGGCGCACGCTGTTGGCTTTCAACCTGGGCGTCGAGACCGGACAACTGGCTATCGTCGCGCTCTTCCTGCCAATCGCCTACCTGCTGCGTCAGACGCGCTTCTATCGAACCGGCGTGTTGTATGGGGGGTCGGCCCTCGCCGGACTGTGCGCACTGCTGTGGTTTTGGCAGCGTGCATTCGGAGAATCCATATGAGTTGGGGCAATCCTCTCGTTCTGTTGATGTTGGCACTGCCGGCGCTGGCAGCATGGCTGGTACGACGGCTGAAGCACCAGAGCAAACCGTTGTGGCCGGCGGTGCAACGCGTGAGTATCGCCGCAGAGCGGTTGCGACCGGCGGTACCGCGCAACGTCTCATCCGGGTTCCTGATCATGGGCACCATTGCCCTTGCGATCATCGCGCTCGCCCGCCCTCGCTGGGGCGAGGACACGCAGGTCTCGTTCAGTCAGACCCGTGAGGTCATGATCGCCCTGGATCTATCGCGCAGCATGTGGACCGAGGACGTGGGCACCTCGCGGTTGGATCTCGCCAAGCAGACGGTGGAAAAACTGCTCAACGGCCTCAAAGGCGAGAGCGTCGGTCTCATCGTGTTTGCCGGCACGGCTTTTGTGCAGGTGCCGCTCAGCCCCGACTACCAGATCATCCGCGAGTTCATGCCGAGCCTGGATCCCGACTACATGCCCCAGGGCGGCTCCGACTACCAGAAGCTGCTCGAAGCCGCGCTCGAGGGCTTCGGCGAGAGCCGCGACCGGGACCGCTACCTCGTGATTCTCAGCGACGGCGAAAGCAGCACTCGCGGCTGGCAGAACCGGCTGGCCGACCTGGCAAAACGCGACATTCACGTCGTGGGAATCGGTGTCGGGACCGCCAAGGGCGGCTTCATCAATGACCAGAAAGGCGGCTATCTCGCCGACCGCAACGGTGATGCCATCCTGACCCGCCTGCAGCCCGCCACGCTGCAGACCCTCGCCAATCGCACCAACGGCAAGTATGTCGAGGCGAGCACGCTCGCGACGCCCGAGGCGGTACGCGCTCTGATCAAGGATACCGTTGAGACGGGCCGCCAGGGGCGTGTCAACAATGAGGCCACCAACATGCAGATCGAGCGCTTTCAATGGGTGTTGGTACCGGCTGTGTTGCTGGGGCTGGCCGGGCTGCTGCGGGAATTCGAGCGCCGCGCCCGACCTCAGTCGGTGCGCAGGAGCGCTATGTCCGCTGCAATCACGGCACTGATCACCGTGGGCATCGCTCCGCAGACGCAGGCTCATTTCGACTCGCAGGCCGGTTTCGAGGTGAAGGAGGTCTTCGACAGCAGCCCCAGCGAGCGCCTGCGGGCGATTGCCGATCACATGGCGAAATTCGGCTACGACGCCTTCGATCTGCAACTCATGGTGGAAGCCACGATCAAGTATGGCGTGGATGAGAAGCGCCAGGGCAACCCGCCACTGGAAGGTGCCATACACGATGCCATGGAGGCGGCCCGCCTCGGTGAGCAACTCGACCCGAAGCGCGCCCCATGGTCGTACTACCGCTCCCAGCTAGCGGCGACACTCTTAGCGGATGCGAACGATGCCGCGAACGGCGAGCGCTCGAAGAATCCGCATGAAGCCAACGATGAGGAAGACAACGGCCCCATGGTCATCGGCCAGAACACCCAACATGGCGGATCCGATTCCTACGGTGAGGGTGCTGCGTCCAAAGGGGATGCGGCCTTGGGTGATCTCTCGGCGGATGACAACTTCATTCCACCCCATCGCGATCACAAACCCAAGCCGCCGAGCAGCGTGCGCAATGCCACGTTCACACATTCCGGTGGCGAGAACTCGGACAATCAGGATCCCATCCTCGCATTCGCGAAGAAAAATCTGGCGCAGGTCATCAAACAGGACTCCCCCGGACGGCTGCACCAGATGCTGGCGGAGGATTCGGGCGAGCAGAAAGACAACGAGATGGATTGGTAGACGCAACTCATGACACATCTCACCGCGCTGCCGCTGGGGCAGCTGAGCAGCATCCCCTGGTCATTCCACCCCGCGTGGTTCCTGCTCCTCGCGTTCGGACTACCCGCGTTGACCTGGCTGGGCTTCGCGTGGAAGCGCGCGCTGGACGAAGACCCGCATCGCCTGCGGCGCGCCGGCCTGCGCCAGGTGCGCAGATTGTTGGCCCGGGTCGGACGTGGCCAAAACATGCCCCAACCTGCGCACCTGCATGGCTGGTGTCAGGCTGCGGCACGAACCTGGGGCATTCGTGTATCAACACCTACGCGCGGACAAGTCAGCGGGTCGCTGCACACACTGACCGGTGAAGACGAAACGACTCGCTGGCTCGAGCTGTGGTGCTCCGCCGAGCGCGCCCTCTATGCCGCCGGCGGGGGCCCCCCCACCGACTGGCTCGCGCGCGCATCAGCCGCCGCCGCTCGTGTGCAACTGCCGAAACGCGAGCGTTGGTTACCGGATCGGCTTGCCCACTGGCTCCCGCGCCGAGCGTCCGCCTTCGCCGTCGGTTTGGCGATTGGCTGCGCGGCGCTCCTGGCAACGCACGACATCGCGCGCGCCGATCAGACTAGCGCGACCACCTCGCCGCAAGCACCCGCAGCCGGCGCTCAGCAGACGCAGCCCAGCCTTTCCCTGCAGGATCAGCAGGCCGCCGCACAGGCGATGCGACTGCACTGGAACGACTGGGCGGCCCACTACAACATTGCGGCCGCCCAGATAGCGCAAGGCAACTGGAATTACGCGGTGGCCCACGCCGCCACGGCGTTCCTGCTCGACCCGACCTTCGGCGCCAATCGCGACAACCTGCGCTTTGCCATCCAACAAAGCGGCAGCATGGACCCGACCTTGCGCCGACTGCTGTATGGCCCCTGGTTCCAACAGTTTCCCGGCTTGCTGTCCCCGGCCGGCTGGCAAAGGGCGAGCTTGTTCGCCAGCCTGGTCCTCGCCGCCGCATTCAGTGCCCTCATCGTCATGCTGTATCTTCCGGCACGGCGTCGGGCCCTGTCGCTCGGTGGCCGGTACGGGCTCGCCGCCGGCGGCGCGTTGATGGTCGTGGCGCTCGTCGCATTCAACGACTATGGGATGTTGGCCCACGCCAACTCCGGCATTCTGGTAGAGCCGGTCAACCTCAGCCCCTCGCCGACAGAGTTGGTTCCGGAAGCTGAGACCATTCCGGCGAGCGCCGGCACCGTGGTGCTGCCGGAGCGCTCGTTTCTGGGTTGGCGGCAGGTCAGCCCGGGAGTAAACGTGTCGGGCTGGGTGAGGGACAATGCCATGATGCCCTTCTACCAGGCATCACGGCATTGAGGGCAACGGGCACCTACTCGCTGGTGCCGTCGCGCCCCGGGTACTCGCTCAGCTTGCCCGGACCTTTGACCGTGAAGGTCACACTCTTGTTGTAGGGATAGAACTTGTTGCGCGGCAAGTGCTTGTAGTCGAGCGCTTCGAGACGCACCGTCCCAACGAACGGCTGGTCCGGCTCGACAATATAGAATGCCTTGCAATAGCCGCTATCGGTAAAGCCCCGATGGAAGTGCACCCGTGACTTGATGGCGAACCCCTTGAACTTGTCCGGGTCGATACCTAGCTGCAGGAACGAGCGCGGCTCGACGACCTGCACCAGGTAGGGACTGATGATGACCACGTTGTTATCACCGAACTTCACGCTCACCCACAGCTGCGCGTTGGCGGCGCCGCGCCCGCCGCGATTGATCCCCCCGCTGACGGTGTTCACGACCCCCTTGATGCGAACCGGCTTGCCCGCTGACACATCGATGCGCCCGCCGATCTCCATATCAAACGGATCGCCAACCTTCACACCCTTCTTACGCAGCGTGTTGATGGCGTCCTCATCCGCGATGGTCCCGATCAATACATTGCTGAGATTCTGCTCGACGATCTGCTGCAACAGCCAGGTTGCCGCGCCCGTACGGTCACTGTGATCGGCGAGTACATACGGCACCGTCCCCTTGGCGGCGGCCTCCTTGGCAACCTTCACACCCTCGGCATGGTGATACACCTTGGTGTGATACAACAGATCATCGCGGATGCGCCATGCATAACCCGCCATGTCATCGGCGATGTGCTCGGCCAGCTCGGAGTTGCCGTTGGTCATGACCTGGAAGCACATGCCCGCATCGATCGCATCGGCGAATGCGAAGCCATAGTAGAAATTCACATAGACATCGGGCTCGCGCGCTTCCCAGGTCAACGCGCGCTGCACGACATCCATCCAGGGTGACACACCCGTCCACTGCAGCACCGAGGGGGTGAGAATCGGCGGTTTGCGGGTCGCGCTCACCGGTTTGTATTGACCGCGGATGCAACGGATCAAAGTCCGTGCCGCCCGCTCGCCCTGCAGATAACCATCATAGTGCGGGTAGTATTTGATCGTGAATGCGAGGTTCGAGTATTTCAGGAATTCCGCATCTTCGTTGCCGTGCGGATCGAAGGTGCCCACCATGAACGCCTTGGGACCGATGACCTCGCGCACCCGCTGGGCAATTTCCGCCTCGGGCTTGGCCACATCGCGCACGCCCATCGCCCCGTGCAGCGACAGGTAGGCCCCATCGAAGTGGCCCTGCTGTTTCAGGTCCGCGACCATCTTGTCGAGGAAGTGATAGAACGCCTCCTTGGTAATCCAACCGGAACCCGAGCCCTTCTTGGAGCCCAGCGGCGACTCGATTCCAACCAACTCGACGTTGGCGTACTCACGCGCCACCGTCACGAAGCCGCCGATATAACCGGTCGGTTGAGAACCCAACAGCGCCTCGCCGCGAGCGGGCGAGCCCTCGTAGATGAAATCGTCGGTCGTGGTGTCGTAAGGCAGGAACGTCACCGTCTCGTGCGCGAAGTGCATCACGGCGATGCGGATCGGACGCTGGTTGGCGTTAACCTGCGCCTTCGTTTGCTGCGCTTCGGCCACCAGCGGCAGCAGCGCAGCCGTACCCAGGCCGACGAGGGCTTTGCGTCGTTGAATTTTCACGGAAGTGTCCTTGTTTGGAGTTGGAATGAAGGAGCGGACCGCATGCCGACAGTCAGCTTGCCCAGGCAGCGGCACGACCAGGACGCAGGTGCGTCCCGTACGAGGCCAGGGCTAGCAGGATCACGCCCGCCCACGTGAACGCCGGAAACAATTCCCGGCTGATCATAGGGGGCGGGGCCCCGAACTCGATCTTCTGCGCATCGTCGATCTCAGAGAACGCCTCGCGCACCGCGTTGGTGTTGGTCGCGCGGAAGAACTTGCCGCCGGTCTTGCTGGAGATATCCTGCAGCATGAGCGTATCGACTTCGGACGCCTGCATCTCGGTACCCACCCGACGCCCGGCAGCGTCGAATACAGGCATCGGTATGTTGCCTTCAGCGCCCGCGCCGATGGTGTAGATGGGCACGTTGTCCTGCGCCGCCAGGGTCGCTGCCTGGCGAGGATCGATCGAGCCCTTGTTGCTCGCCCCGTCGGTGAGCAACACGATGAAGCCACCCTCGCGCGGCGCCGACTTGTCTTTCGCGCCCTCCTTCAGGCGGCTCAGGCAGATACCCAACGCATCCCCGATGGCGGTGCCGTCCTCGATGAGTCCGATGGCAAGCCTGGAGGATTGCTTACGGAGCCAGTCGTGGTCGAAAGTCAGCGGCGCGAACGTGTAGGCACGTCCACCAAACACCACGATACCGATACGGTCGTTGGGACGGTCGTTGATAAAGGCCGAGATGACCGGCTTGATGGCCTGGAGGCGGTTGGTGGTCTGCGTTCCGCGCTTGAAGTCTTCCGCGTACATACTCGTCGACAAGTCGATGGCGATCATAAAGTCGTAGCCGCGCCGTTTGTTGTCCTCCTGCGGCACCAGCACTTGTGGCCGCGCCAGCGCCCCAATGAGGAGCGCCAGGCCAAGATATGCACAGGCGAGCGGCCACCAACTCGCTACCGTCGGGCCTGGCGCGTGCCACTCTTCGGCTCCGGGGACCACCAGAGCCGGGACGCCCCGACGACGGCGCAGCCAGGCCGCCAAGGGCAGCGCCAACAACAGAAGCAACCACAGAGGATTGTGAAACATAGGCACCGGAGCGTCAGGCAGCAGCGTCCGCACCGCGCCGATGACGATGGAAGTAGGCTACGAGAGCCTGCAGCGGATCTTCGGTATTGAGGATTTTCAGGCGCTCGTCGTGTCGCGCAAACAGGTGCGCGAAATGCGCCTCCCGCTCACCACGCCACCGTCTGTGCGCCGAGCGTTGAGCCGGGGCGGATGTGTCAATTGTAGTCAGGCGGCCAGCGATCGGATCGTACGCCGCAAACCGGGCATCCTCGGGCAATTCAACATCCCACGGATCGTCCGCGCGCACGCCGACTGTCTGATAACGTCGCTGCAGCTCTCGCCAGCCCTCCGGCAAAGGCGCAGGCATGAACGGTCCGAGCCAGAGCAACACACTGCCGCGTGAGGCCACCTTGCGCAGCATGCGCCAGGGAATCTGACATTGCGGCGGGCCATCGAGCGGTGGCGCCGGCTGCGACAACAACAATGACGTCACGCGCATGATGTCCTTGCGGCCCGGGAGCGCCCGCTGGAACCAGGAGCGGCCCGGCGCGACATACCACAACCCGACACGATCCTTGTTGATGGAGCTGATCAACATGAACAGCGCAGCTGCCTCGAGCAGCGTCTCGCGCCGGGTACGGCCCACGGAGCCGAACTGCAGGGCCGGCGAGTCTTCCACGACCAGGATGACTGACAGGTCACGCTCCTCGACAAAGCGCTTGCGATAGGGCTCTCCCAGCCGCGCGGTCACATTCCAGTCGATATCGCGCGGATCATCTCCCCACTCGTACTTGACGACCTGATCAAACTCCATGCCGCGGCCGCGAAACGCCGAGCGGTAGTCCCCACTGACAGTGGTTGTCACCGCATGCCGCGCGCGCCACTCCAGCCGCTGCAACAAACCCGTGGGTTGCATATCAGGGTGTCCCGGTACTCCCGGGGACCGGCGTGCTCTTGATGAGGTCGGCCAGAATCTTTTCAGCCGTCAACCCCGAGGCCTCTGCCTCGTAGGTGAGGGCAATGCGATGGCGCATGACATCCGGAAGGATCTCCTGCACATGGGACGGCGTGACGAAATCGGCACCCCGCAGCCACGCAAGCGCCCTGCTGGCCTGGAACAAACCGAGGCAGGCGCGCGGCGAGGCACCGTAGGCAAGCGTCTTCTCCGCGCTCGTCGCGACTCTGCTGCCGCCAGAAGCGAGGGCGCGGGTCGCGCGCACCAGTGACACAACATATGCCTGGATAGACTCTGCCACGTGGATGCGATCCACCTCCTCCCGAAGCGCGAGGAGCTCCGCGCCGCTGGATACCGCCTGCAGCTGTGGATGAGACGTCACATCACCCCAGCGGCGCACCATGAGGAGCTCGTCCTCCAGGCTCGGGTAATCCAACAGCAGCTTGAACAGGAAACGGTCGAGCTGCGCCTCCGGCAATGGATAGGTACCCTCCTGCTCCACCGGGTTTTGGGTGGCCATCACCAGGAAAGGCTGCGGCAGCGGGTGCGTGATGCCGCCGATAGTCACCTGTCGCTCCTGCATGGCCTCGAGCAACGCGCTCTGCACCTTGGCCGGTGCTCGGTTGATCTCGTCGGCCAGCACCAGGTTGGCGAAAATCGGCCCATGATGAGGCGAGAAACGGCCATCCGCCGGCGAGAACACCATGGTGCCGACCACATCGCTGGGCAGGAGATCCGGCGTGAACTGGATGCGCTCGAATTCGGCCCCGAGGGCCTGCGACAGCGATTTCACCAACAGTGTCTTCGCGAGTCCCGGCATGCCCTCGAGCAACACGTGCCCCCCCGTGAGCAGCGCGATCTGCAGACGCTCGATGATGGGCAACTGGCCGAGCACGGCCTTGCCGATCTCCGCGCTCATACGGCTGGACCATTGCGCCCCGTCGGCGGACCTGCTCACAGCGGCTACCGGAGCCGGGCTCATGGTGATCGCACCTCGATTCAAGTTGTTCTCCCCCACCGCGTTTCAGTCACGATAGGCTGCCGGTCCCATCCGGAGCAATTGAATCCTGACCGCCTCGGCATAACTTCGAGTTATGAAGTCGATGGATTGCGCCGATTGAGTGCGCGCGCGGGCGCGACGCCTCATGAGCGCGCAGGATCGGCAGAAGCCTCGAGATTTGTGGACTGTTGGCCCTCGGTCAACTCGCCTTCCCACTTCGATACCAGGGCTGCGGCGATGCTGTTGCCCACTACGTTGATACCGGTTCGACCCATATCCAGAAAGTGATCTGCACCCAACAGCAGCAGCACCCCGGCCTGGGGCAGGTGGAACTGCGGCAGAGTCGCCGCGACGACCACGAGTGAGGCTCGCGGCACGCCTGCGATCCCTTTGGAAGTGAGCATCAGAACCGCCAGGAGCAGGGCCTGCTGCCCGAAGCCCAACTCGATGCCATACACCTGCGCGATGAACAGCGTGGCGAAACTGCAGTACAACATCGATCCCGTGAGGTTGAACGAATACCCCATGGGCAATACGAAACTGGCCACGCGGTTGCTACATCCGAAACGCTCCAGCTCCTCGAGCGTCCGGGGAAACGCCGCCTCGGAGCTCGCCGTGGAAAACGCAAGCAGGACTGGCTCCCGAATTCGCCGCAGCAGTCGCCAGGTGCGCTTGCCGATGAGCGCCAGACTGAATCCGATCAGGACCGCGGCCAACACCGCGAGTCCCAGATAAAACTCCACAATGAGCAGGCCGTACATGCCGAGCACCGACAATCCCTGCTTCGCGATGGTGGAAGCCAGCGCGCCAAGAACGGCGAGCGGCGCGAACAGCATCACATAGCCCGTCACTTTCAACATGATGTGCACGAGCGCATCCAACCCCTCGAGCACGATACGCGCGCGCTGCCCCAGCGAGGCCATGGCGGTGCCGAGAAAGAGCGAGAAGACCACGATCTGCAGGACTTCGTTGCGCGCCATGGCATCGAAGATGCTCACGGGAAGGGTGTGCTCGATGAAGCTGCGCAACGACATGGAGCTCTCGGCGACGCCGGTCGCTGCCCCTTCCTGTGGGATCGCCAACTGCAAGGCCTTGCCGGGCTCGAAGACCTGCACCAGGACCAGTCCCAACAGCAGCGCGATGAGCGAGGCCACCAGGAAGCAGGCAAGCGCCTTGCCGCCGATACGACCGGCCGTGCCCACATCACCCATGCGGGCGACGCCGGTCACCAGAGTCGCCAACACCAACGGCGCGATGATCATCTTGATGAGGCGCAGGAAGGCGAACGGCAGCAAATCCAGCGTATCGGCAAAACCGTCCCGGAAATGCTCCGAGGCAAGACTGTGAACACACAGGCCGAGTAGGATGCCTAGCGCGAGCCCCGCCAGAATGAGCCGGGTGAGTTGCCGCGAGCTCATTGGTGGGATCTCAACGGCGGGAGTGAGTCATGGCATGAGCGACACAGTGTCGCGCCAGGATCTCGGTCGGATCCACGAGGCTGATCAGCCTGTCGCGCACTCTGACGTCACGCTCGGGGAAAATGAGCGGCAGCTCGGTACAACCGAGGATGATCACCTCGACCCCCTGTTGGACCAACTCCTCGATCACCGCACGGATATCCTCCACACAAGGCCCGCTCGTGAATCCGGCCTTGATGCCTCGAGGACCATAGATACCCTCCATCATGCGCGCCTGCAGGGATGGCGGCGGCACGATGGGGCGCAACCCCTGTTTCTGCAGAGCGCGGTGATAGATGCCGGTCGACAGGGTGCCCGTAGTCGCCAGCAGCCCCACCGTGCGCAACGTGGGCCACGACTCCCGCACGTGGCTCACGGTAACCGCCAGCATGTTGATGATCGGTATGTCCAGATGCGGCTGGATGAGGTCGATGAAGGCATGCGCCGTGTTACACGGAATCGCGATCAGGTCAGCCTCACCCGCCTGCAGTTTCCGGCACGTCGCATACAGCGCCAGCGTCGGATCGGGACCGTGGGCGATGAGATGTCCGGTGCGATCCGGGATCTGGGGATTCTGTTCCACCAACACCTTGAGGTGATCCTGGTCGCGATGCGCGGGCGTGTGCCGCACTACCTTGTGGAGGAAATCGACTGTAGCTGCCGGGCCTACACCGCCCACGACACCGAGCTTGAACGGCCGCTCGCGCGGCGGTACAGGCTCCGATACAACATAGTTCGCGTAGATGCGGTGCGGATCGAGCACCGGGACAGGACCGGTCCCGGGCACAAAGGGAGCGAGCTCGGAGAGCGCCGGAAGGATGAGCTGCGCCCCCTGGCTCGCCAGATCTGCGCAGGCGGCCTCCAACGAGTCGCCGCTTTCCCATCCCGAATAGAGCAGCTCGTAATTCGGAAAATGACGCTCGAATACACCTGCCGCGCGCAGGTCCTGAGATGTGACGATCCCTAAGCGCCGGATGCCTGGAAAGTGATCCTGGATGTGAGCCAGCAGGGCCGCCGGGAGGTCGGCGATGGGCAGCGGCGAATTTTCCCGGAGCTCATCGAGAAAGAGGAGGCTCGAGAAACACGGTAGTACGACACTGCCAACGCCGCGCTGCGCGAAGCTCGCGATAGTGTCGAAAATGACCAGCTGCCGCGCAGCCGCACTGCGCGGCTCACCGGCACCGGCTTTCGGTTCGAGCACTACATTGAAGCGCCCCCTGTTGGCGGGCGCATCCGTTGCCTCGGCGAGCTTCAACAGGAAATCGGCACTCGGCGCAGGCCCCAGGCCTGCGATGACACCCAGGGACCGCTCGCCCGGGGAGGCCTCCTCCCTGCTGCGGGGAAGTGGAATCATGCCCGCAGATGCTATGGACTTCCCCGCGCGGGGCGATTCCGTTACGGAATGCCCTCATGCGGGCGACGCATAGCCCCCGTCAGGACATGCCTACATAGACCGTCTTCAGGTGAGCCCAGAGGCGTCCGGTCAGGTCCTCCCGGTTGAAGGCATCCCGGAAGACACGCAACTCCAACTCCATCGTCCACGCAGAGCCGCCGGCCGCCACCAGCGCCCCACCTTTCAATTCCGCCTCAATCAAACTCTTTGGCAGCCACGCGATGCCCTCGCCTTCCAGCGAGATTCGCTTCAGCACATCCGCCATATCCGACTCGAAACGCGGCAGGAGGAAGGGCTGTTGGGCCGCTCCCGCGAGCAACACCGAGACACAGCGGCCGAAATAGGTGCTCTCTGCGTAGGAGATGTAGGGAAGCGGCTGCCGCGCGGACCCGGGCAACTTGTAGCGCGGCACCCCAGCGCTTTTGGGCGTACAGACCGGCATCAGCAGATCGTGACCGACCGTGAGGCTTTCATAACGGCGCGGATCCAGATGCAGGGCGAGATCCGGATGCTGGTACGCGAACATCAACTCGCAGTTGCCGTTCACCAGCATGAGCACGGAGTCGTGCACATTGGTCGGTGTAATGCGGGCCCGCAACTCCCCGAAGTGCCGGCTCATGGTTTTGAGCCAGTCCGGCAGAAAGCTCAGTGAGATCGTGTGTCCGGCCGCGATCTTGAGTCCCTTGCCGGGCAAACGCTGCTCAGTGCGGATGACCGCTCGTGTGTCGAGCAGCCTCTGCAGCACATCCTCCGTGACCTCATGAAACAGCCTGCCTGCCGCCGTGAGCGCTGGCGGATAGCCGCTGCGATCGACGAGCTCCGCCCCAACCCACTGCTCGAGTGAGCGGATGCGGCGGCTCAACCCCGATTGGGTGATGTTGCGCGCCTCCGCCGCCCGCGAAAAGCTCTGGGCCTGCACCAGGGCCACGAAGTCTTCGAGCCATTTCAATTCCATGGCCCGATGGTAGAGCAATAACGCTCAGCGAAGCAGGCGGATGAGCTCTTCAGCGTCCAGGTGGTGCTTGCAGACCACGGTGCCGTCCAGGAGAAGAACTGGAACATTCAGGCCGTAACGACGCACCAGCTCGGGATCCCCGTCCACGTCTACGACGGTGATGGAGGGTAGCCGGATCTTACGATTCAGGATCTCGAGCGCGGCCACCATCTCATCACACAGATCGCAGTCCTGCCGGTGGACCACCGTCAGCCGGGAGTCCATCAATGCTTAGGAACCATGGATGGCAGCGATGGCGCCCCGCCCGAGGAAAACGAGGTCGCGATCGATCGGACGGTCTCCGGAGGAACCTCGCCGACCGCCGTGACTTTCCTTCCGTCCATGACTGTCGAATAGACGGACGAAGAGCCTACGCGTGTGGACTCCTCAGTGACTTCCTGCCCGTCCTCTGTCCTCGTAGTCGTCTTGGTTTCCATTTCAACGAAGACGGATACGGAGGCCAGTCCATCACTGAAGACCAGGTGCGAGACCGGATCGGTCGAGCCCGGCATCACCTGGGCCGAGCGCGCGGCCATCTTGAATCCCGGCGGGAGCTTCAGGGCATTCCAGACCAGCGAGGCATTTTCCGGTGGCTCCTTCCCCGGCTGGGATTCATTGCGCAACCACTGGAAGCCTTCCGTGGAGACCTCGGGTTTGAACTCAGAATCCGCAATCCGCGAGGACAGCGTGAGGCTCGCGAAAACGATCTGCTCTATGACCCGGCCGTGGCCGTCGCAAAGTTGGGTTTTGAGCGGCATGGCGGTCGTCTCATCGATCCACAGCCGATACCCGTAGCGGAATTCGTCTTTGGGCGAGACGGTGATCACTCGGGTATCGCGTCGGTTGAGACGCGTCTTGGCCACTTCCTGAATGTCGTAGAAGGCTTCCGTCTGAGGATTGACCGCCGGAAAGCCGCCGAGCAACGACTCATCAGCCGGTCGGCGTTCGACGAGCACCGTCTTTTTATCCGGTAGATAGCAGGCCAGGTCCATGCCGCTGCGAATAAATTCGCGGCCCGAGCCGTCTAATGAGACGAGGCGCTCGGCAACGGCACCATCCTGGACGCGGTGGATGATGCGCAGCATCTCCACCTTGCCACCCTGCCAGTGCGAGAACGTACCGTCATAGTTACGGGTCGTCAGCGCCTGATTCATCCGCTCGAGCCACTTGCTCGGCTCTTCGGCGGCGACGGTCGTCGCAACGACCATCGCGAAAGCGAGCCAACTGATTCGCTCTCTAGTGCGGGCTCTTGGCATCGTCAGTCACATCCTCATTTGGTTCATCGGACCCGGAGGGTGCACCCGCAGTTCCCGACTCACTCGCCATGAAGGCGGAGAGGAGATTACGTCGATTTACCGGCGAGGAAAACTCACTGTGAGCGACGACATAGTTGGCAAGTTGGGTGGACGGGACGATGGAGCGACGAGGCAGGGTCTTCGGCACCGTGTAGCTGTCCGGTGCTGCCGGGACGGTGTTCTTCACAACGAGCGTCTGATTTGACGTTGAGGTTACAGGCAGCGACTGCGCAACCGGCGACATCGGTGACTCGTACCTCAAGAGCAGGATCGAGGCGGCGGCAACGCTGGCAGCCAGAGCGATTCCGCCCAGCGGCATCAGCCAGCGGGGGGTCGCCTTGCGCGGTTTTTCGCGAGTCGGCTCGATCGCCTTGGCGGCCACCACGGCCGGTTCCGCGGAGATGGCATTGTTGACCCGCACGGCGAGGTTGGAATTCAACCGCAGGCCGCCTTCGGCACGGATGGTGGCGCCGATTGCGGCATACCGACTCCAACGCCCCTTCAGGTCCTCGTCCCGGGACAGGCGCCGAGCCAGCAGCTCACATTCGGCAGCAGGCAGCTCGTTGTCGAACATCGCGGACAGTTGACTGTCGAGCTCCTCGTTCATCCCAGATCCTCCGTACGGCCCAGGCCGCCTTCGAACACTTCCCGCAAGCGCCGATCAATCGCTTCGCGAGCCCGGAATATACGCGACCTGACGGTCCCAACGGGACAGTCCATCGTTGCTGCAATCTCTTCGTATGACAATCCGTCGAGCTCCCGCAGGACAATTGCGGTCTTGAGGTCCTCGGGCAACGCCTCGATGGCGGCGTTGACGGTGCGACGGATCTCATCCGTCAACACCAACCCCTCCGGGGTCTCGGAATCTTTCATTCGGCCTTGCATATCGTAGGACTCTTCGGCGGCGTCGGAGCTGCGGTCAATGTTGTATTCGATGGGGCTGCGGTCGCGGGACACGACTGCATTCTTCGCGGTGTTGATGGCAATACGATAAAGCCAGGTATAAAAGGCACTGTCACCGCGAAACTGCGGCAAGGCCCGGTATGCCTTGATGAATGCCTCCTGGGCGATGTCCTCTGCTTCGGCCGGATTGCGCACATACCGCATAACGAGCTTGACGAGTTTGTGCTGGTACTTGCGCACCAGCGCATCGAAGGCGCCCTTGTCGCCGCCTTGGACGCGTCGAACCAGGCTGAGATCGCTTACATCGGCGCTCATGGCGCCTTACTCCCGCAGGGTGAAAGGCCGCCGCGCCGCGACCTGAATAGACCCACGCGCCCCATTAAAGTTCATGGGACCCATCATATTCTCTTACCTGGTGGGGACCGGCTCCCACTGTGTGGCCACGTATTGCGGCGACGAGGTGGGCCAGGCGGGGGTCGCTGACGGGAGTGTGACCGAACAGATAGTCGGCCAGCACCGGATCGGGTAGCTCCAGCAGTTCCTTCAGGGTGCCGCGGTCCTGGGGCGAGGCTTCCCCGACCTGCGAGCGGACATAACGCTCCAGCAGAATATCCAGCTCCTTCATACCTCGACGGCACCGCCACAGCAGGCGGCGGCCCTCTTCATCCAGCGTGCCGGCATGGGCAGTCGTCACTAGGACTGGCGCTCCACCATCATCTTCTTGATCTCCGCAATGGCCCGGGCCGGGTTCAGGTCCTTCGGGCAGACGTCCGTGCAATTCATAATCGTATGACACCGGTACAGGCGGAAGGGGTCTTCCAGGTCATCGAGCCTGTCCCCGGTCGCCTCATCCCGGCTGTCGATGATCCAACGATACGCCGCCAGCAACGCGGCGGGGCCCAGGTAACGGTCGCTGTTCCACCAGTAGCTGGGACACGCGGTTGAGCAGCATGCGCACAGGATACAGGCTGCCGGCCGATCGATCTTTTCCTGCTCTTCCTTAGATTGCAGGCGCTCCTGGTCCGGAGGGGGTGGCGTCCGGGTCTGAAGCCACGGCTTAACGGATGCGTACTGCGCGTAGAAGTTCGTTAGATCCGGCACCAGGTCTTTGATCACCGGCATATGCGGCAATGGGTAGATCGCAACGGTCGAGCCCAGGTCCTCCATCGACGTGGTGCACGCGAGTCGATTCAACCCGTCGATGTTCATTGCACACGAGCCACAGATGCCTTCCCGGCAGGAGCGCCGGAAAGTGAGGCTCGAGTCGAGGGTCGACTTGATGTGAATCACGGCGTCCAGAACCATCGGGCCCACGCCCTTCAGATCCACCTCGAACGTGTCGAGCCGTGGATTCTCGTTGGACTCCGGCTCAAAGCGATAGATCCGGAAAGTACGGGTCGCAGCTCCCGGGGACTTGTGGAGCTTGCCGGGACGGATGCGGGAATTCTGGGGAAGAAGAAATTCGGCCATATCAGTACGTGCGTGCCTTCGGGGGTATGGTTTCGACTTCGTCAGTCAGCGTCTGCAGGTGGACGGGCCGGTAGTCGAACCGGACTTTTCCCGGTCCCTCGACCCACACCAACGTGTGCTTCATCCAGTTCTGATCGTCGCGATTCGGGTAATCCTCACGCGCCTGCGCGCCGCGGCTCTCCTTACGGTTCCCCGCTGCATGGATGGTGGCTGTGGCCTGCAGAAGCAGGTTCTCGAGCTCCATCGTTTCAACCAGGTCCGTGTTCCACACGAGCGAGCGATCGGTGACTTTGACGTCCGGGAAGGTTTCGAAGGTCTTCTGCAGTTTGACCATGCCCTCGTTGAGAGACTCGCCGGTACGGAAGACCGCGGCGTCACGCTGCATGGTCTTTTGCATTTCCAGGCGGATCTCCGCGGTCGGCCTGGAGCCGTTCGCGTTTCGATATTTGTCGAGCCGCTGCAGGGACAGATCCGCCCCGTCCTTAGGCAGCGGCTTGTGGCCGGTGCCGGGCTTCACGATCTCAGCGGCGCGTCTCGCCGCTTCACGTCCAAACACCACGAGATCCAACAGCGAGTTGGAACCCAATCGGTTGGCGCCGTGCACTGAGACGCAGGCCGCCTCGCCGACGGCCATCAAGCCAGGCACGACGCCGTTCGAGGTGACGACTTCGCCGTGGTAATTGCAGGGGATTCCGCCCATGTTGTAGTGAACAGTGGGCTGTACGGGAATCGGCTGCTTTGTCACATCGACACCGGCGAAAATCCTTGCCGTCTCGGCGATGCCGGGCAGACGCTCGTGAATCACTTCGGGACCGAGGTGCTCGAGGTGCAACTCGATATGATCGTGCTCCGCTCCGACGCCGCGGCCTTCGCGAACCTCAACGGTCATGGCCCGACTGACGACATCGCGTGACGCGAGATCCTTCGCGTTGGGCGCGTAGCGCTCCATGAACCGCTCGCCCTTCGAATTGGTCAGATAGCCACCCTCCCCGCGCGCTCCCTCGGTGATCAGACAGCCGGCGCCGTAGATTCCGGTCGGGTGGAATTGGACAAACTCCATGTCCTGCAATGGCAAGCCGGCGCGCAGAACCATCGCATTGCCGTCGCCAGTGCATGAATGCGCGGACGTGCAGGAGAAATACGCGCGACCGTAGCCACCCGTGGCGAGGATGGTCATGTGCGAACGGAAGCGGTGGACTTTTCCTTCCGTCATGTCGAGCGCCACGACACCGCGGCACGCGCCGTTCTCCATAATGAGATCGATCGCGAAGTACTCGATGAAGAACGTCGCAGAGTGACGGATCGACTGCTGGTAAAGGGTATGGAGCATCGCGTGACCGGTACGGTCCGCCGCCGCGCATGTTCGCTGCGCAATCCCCTTGCCGAAATGTGTGGTCATACCACCGAACGGTCGCTGGTAAATCCGACCTTGCTCCGTCCGCGAAAACGGCACTCCGTAGTGCTCCAACTCGATGACGGCCGCGGGCGCCTCCTTGCACATGAACTCGATGGCGTCCTGGTCTCCGAGCCAGTCGGAACCCTTGACGGTGTCGTACATGTGCCAGCGCCAGTCATCCTCACCCATGTTGCCCAGCGCAGCACTGATGCCGCCTTGAGCGGCCACGGTGTGACTGCGCGTGGGGAAGAGCTTGGAGATGCATGCCGTTGTGAGGCCCGCCTCCGCGAGGCCCAGCGTCGCGCGCAGACCCGCGCCACCTGCCCCTACAACCAATACGTCGTAGGTGTGATCAACGAATTCGTAGGCGCTCACGCTGCGCCTCCAAAAGCAACTTTCAGGATCGCAAACACGCCGGCCACAGCGAGGAAGGCGTGCAGAAACGTCAATGTCACGAGCGTTACAGTCCTCAACCCAGTGTTGTGTACGTAATCTTCAACGACAACTCGTACGCCGAGTTGGGAGTGATAGGTCGCTACGAGCACCAACAGGACCAACAGCAGCGCGGTCCAGCTCTGCGCCATCCATGCGACTACGGTGACGTGGTCGAGCGATGACAGGGACGCCAGCGACACCGTAAACCATATGGTCAGCGGTACCAGCGCAATGGATGTCAGGCGTTGCAACCACCAGTGATGAACGCCGCTTTTGGCCGATCCGAGTCCGGCTACCGTTCCGAGAGGGCTGCGCAGACTCTTCATGATGCATGCCCCGCGGACATGAACAGCCAGTATCCGAACACGAGGACCAGTACAACGGTGGCTGTCACAACGAACCAGGTGCTTCGCTGAGCCTGGGCGCGTTCGAGACCATGGCCTGTATCCCACACCAGGTGCCGGATGCCGGCGGCCAGGTGATAACAGAACGCGATGAGCAGGCCGGCGTAGATGAGTTTGAAGAATCCGCTCGCCAGGATCTCATGGGCCCGCAGGTAATCGCGGCTGCTGCTCGCGACCGCCATCAGCCAGTAGACGAAAACCAGCAGTCCAACGGACAGAACGACGCCGGTGATGCGGTTGGTGATGGATGACAACAGCGAGTAGCGTGACATCCTGTAGATGGACAGGTGTGGCGATAGTGGTCGTGCGCGCATTTATAGGGCCGAAATGTGGGGAAAATTAGAAGTCGATGCAACGGCCCTTGCGCTCCCAGTCACCGTAGCGGGTGGGCTCGGGCCCCGGGGGACCCCCGATTTCAACGGGCTGCTGCGTTGCCGGGGCAACCTGGGCAGCTGAGGCAGCCGGGGCTGCTGGTGCTGCTGGGCCTGGGGACGATTCCGGCGCTGAAGCGGTGGGTTCAGCTCCTGCTTCTGGGGCATTCTGCATAGCCGCTCAATTCTGCCAGAATCTGAGCATGCGCACCGCATCGTCAGGAATTCATCTGCAAGACATGGGCATCGTCCGCGTGCGGGGTGCCGAAGCAGTTAAATTCCTGCAGGGACAATTATCGAACGACGTGACGAAACTCAGCTCCCGGCTGTCGCAGGTGGCGGGGTTTCACAACCCTCAGGGCCGGACCATTGCATTGCTGCGGCTCGTATTGAGGGATTCCGATGACATCCTAGCGCTGGTGCCCCGGGAGCTTGCTTCTGGCGTTGCTGCGCGGCTGTCCAAATATGTTTTGCGGGCGAAGGTGAAGGTCGCCGACGAGTCTGCGGCGTGGCAGGTATTAGGGATCGTCCATCGGTTGTCCAGTCCCGCCGCCGCCGGGGGCACCGAAGGCGGCGCCTCCGCAGCGGACGCTGACGAAGGCGACTGGCCGGATACGCCTGAGTCCATCGGAGCTCAGGCACTTGTGGGGTGTGCACTCACGGTTCGCATCAGCGATCAACCGCCGCGCTGGTTGGCAATCACACCAGCGGGAGAAACTCCGTTGTTGGCATACGAGCCTTGTGATCATGCCGTGTGGCAACAACTGGAGGTTGCTGCGGGGCAGCCGCAGGTGTACGCGGCCACTTCCGAAGAATTTGTGGCGCAGATGTTGAATCTGGATTCCGTGGGAGGCATCGCGTTTGAAAAGGGGTGCTACACGGGGCAGGAAGTTATTGCCCGCGCGCACTACCGTGGGCGCGTAAAGCGCCGCATGCAGAGGTTTGTGTCGCGGGAGCCTCGTCAGTTGTCTCCTGGAGACTCGGGTCAGCTTGCTGACGGGCGAACGTTCAAGGTTGTGTTGAGCGCGCCGCTGGCTGATGGGCGGTGTGATTTTTTGGCTGTGGCGTCGACCGTGGGAGCCGATGTTGCAGCGAATCCAGTCGCGCCCGCGTCGGTGGCGCCGACTATAGCCGCGGCTGCTGCGTTGACCTCAGCGGCACCTCCAGTCAATGCCGCGCCTGTTATGGTTGTAGACGCCGCGCAGATGGAACTGCCCTACCCGCTGCCCGAGTAAGAGGCGCCCTACAGGTCGACCAATTCGACCTCGGCGGGGAAAATTGCTCGCTTCAGGAAGCGGCTGCCTACCCTTGCAAATCGCTCTCGGCCATCGGTGGCGAGAAGCCTCACCGTCCCGGGGCCGTCATTGGCGGCGGAAAGTCCCGCCTTCTGGAGCTGTGCGTCCACGCTCGCCGCAGTCGTTTCGGCGGAATCGACAATCTGCACCTTCGGCCCAACTGCCCGGCGAATGGCACCTGCCAGCATGGGGAAATGGGTGCATCCCAACACCAGCGTATCCGGGGAGTCCGCCCCCGTCTGAAACATGGGCTTCAGGTAATGGCTGGCGATGTCATTCGCAATGGACCCTTCATTGAGCCCCTCCTCTGCCAGAGCCACAAACAAGGGCGCCGGTTCCGCATGCACTCGAGCGTCGGGCCGCCTGCGAAGAATGGCCTGTTGATAGGCCCCTCCGCGCACCGTTCCCTCAGTAGCAATGACGGCAATGATCCCACTGCGTGATGCAGCGCAAGCCGCTTGCGCACCCGGCTCAATCACACCGATGACAGGCACATTCTCGATGCGCTCTCGGATGGCTGGCAAACCGACAGACGATGCCGTGTTACATGCAATGACGAGGCACTTCACCCCGTATTTCGTCAGCGCCTGCGCCGCCTGCAGCGAATATCGCGCCACCGTTTCCGGGCTCTTGGTGCCATACGGCAGGCGTGCCGTGTCGCCCAGGTAGACGAAGTTCTCGTGGGGCAACCTCGTGGTCAGCGCCTCGAGAACTGTGAGTCCCCCTACCCCGGAATCAAACACGCCGATCGGCGCGTCATTCAATTCACTCAATCTCCGGACGCATGTGCGGGAACAGGATGACATCGCGGATCGAGGGCGAATCGGTGAAGAACATGGTCAACCGGTCGATGCCCACACCCAACCCGGCCGTCGGTGGCATTCCGTATTCCAACGCGCGGACGTAGTCCGCGTCGTAGAACATGGCCTCCTCATCGCCACTGTCCTTGAGTGCCACCTGTGCTTTGAACCGCGCAGCCTGGTCCTCAGGATCGTTCAACTCGGAGAAGCCGTTCGCGAGCTCCCGCCCCGACAAATAGAACTCAAACCGATCCGTCAGGAACGGATCCGCGTCATTCGCTCGCGACAGGGGCGAGACTTCCGCAGGATACGCGTACACGAAGGTGGGATCGAGCAAGGTGTGCTCGGCCGTCTTGTCGAAAATCTCCATCTGCAGCTTGCCCGCGCCATCGCGCTGCTTGACCGGGATCCCGAGCTTTTCGCAGAAGGACCGCAGGTAGGTCACATCGCGCAGCGACATCGGATCGATCCCCGGGTTGTTGTCGATGATCGCCTGCTCCACGGTGATCCGCCGGAATGACTTGCCCAGATCGTAGTCGCGACCCTGGTACACCATCTTCGTGGAGCCGTGGATGGCATCGGCCATGGAGCGCAATGCCTTCTCCACCCAGTCCATGAGGTCGTGATAGTCACCATAGGCGAGATACAACTCGAGCATGGTGAATTCGGGATTGTGGCGGGTGGACAGCCCTTCGTTGCGGAAGTTGCGGTTGATTTCGTAGACGCGTTCGAAGCCGCCGACGACCAGGCGCTTGAGATACAACTCGGGGGCGATTCGCAGGTACATGTCGACATCGAGCGCATTGTGATGCGTGATGAACGGTTTGGCCGCGGCTCCCCCGGGAATCGGCTGCATCATGGGCGTCTCGACTTCGACGAAGTCGAGCGCATCCAGGTAACTGCGCAGGAAGCGGATGATCCGGGTGCGGATCATGAAGACATTGCGGCTCGCTTCGTTGACAATCAAATCAACATAGCGCTGCCGATAGCGCGTCTCGGTGTCGGCCAGGCCGTGCCACTTGTCCGGCAGCGGCCGCAGCGACTTCACCAGCAATCGCAGGCTGTCGACGCGAACCGACAGCTCGTTGGTCCTGGTGCGAAACAACACGCCGCCGGCGCCGACGATGTCACCGACATCCCAACCCTTGAACGCATCATAAGCGGCACCCAGCGGCTCCTGCTGCAGGAACAGCTGGATCTGACCGGTCCGGTCCGCGATCTTCGCAAAACTGGCCTTGCCCATGATGCGCTTGAACAGGATGCGGCCACCCACCTGCACGCGTGTCGGGTTGGCCTCCAGCCACGCGCCGTCGCGCTCGCCAAAAGCGTCGTGCAACTGGCCGGCGAGCGAATCACGCCGGAAATCGTTGGGAAATGCGCCGCCTGCACCCGCATCGCGCAACTGCGCCAGCTTGGCCCGCCGCTCCGCGATGAGCTTGTTCTCGTCGGGAGTATGATCGGTTGTGTCAGTCATGTTGATTAAACACCGGCCTTCAGTGAGGCCTCCAGAAACTGATCGAGATCGCCGTCCAGCACAGCCGTGGTGTTGCCCACTTCCACGCCGGTCCGCAGATCCTTGATACGGGATTGATCGAGCACGTACGAACGGATCTGGTTGCCCCAGCTCACATCCGACTTGGCGTCCTCGAGCACCTTGGCCGCCGCGTTGCGCTTGTTGACTTCGAGCTCATAGAGCTTGGCCTTCAACATCTTCATTGCGGTGGAGCGATTCTTGTGCTGGCTGCGCTCGTTCTGACACGCGACCACGATTCCCGTGGGCATGTGCGTGATGCGCACGGCAGATTCGGTCTTGTTGACGTGCTGGCCGCCGGCACCGGATGAGCGGTAAACGTCGGTCTTCAGATCCGCGGGATTGATGTCGACCTCAATGTCATCGTCGACTTCCGGAGACACGAACACGGACGCAAATGAGGTATGACGGCGATTGCCGGAATCGAATGGCGACTTGCGCACGAGACGGTGCACGCCCGTTTCAGTCCGCAACCAGCCGTAGGCGTATTCGCCCCTGAATTCGACAGTCGCGCTCTTCATGCCCGCGACTTCGCCCGGGTTGGAATCGATGACTTCACACGTGAAGCCACGCGCGGCACCCCACCGCAGGTACATGCGCAAGAGCATCTGCGCCCAGTCCTGCGCCTCGGTACCGCCAGCACCGGCCTGGATATCCAGGAAGGCGTTATGCGAGTCCATCTCATGGGTGAACATCCGCTTGAGCTCGAGACGGCGCACGTCCGCCTCGAGAGGCACGGCCTCGGACTCGATGTCCTTGGCAGCCGCTTCGTCGTTTTCGCTCTCCGCGAGCTCCAGCAGCTCGGTGGCGTCGGAGATTCCCTTGGTAGCCTTGTCTATCTCCTCGACTGACGCGGCGAGCCGGGCGCGCTCTTTGCCTAGCTCCTGCGCACGCTCCTGGTTCTGCCAGATCGCCGGGTCCTCCAGCTCACGGGTGACCTCTTCGAGACGCTCTTTCTTGTGGTCGTACTCAAAGAAACCCCCGAAGGGAGTCGATACGCTCCCCGAGATCCTTTAGCTGACGCTTGAGCTGATTGACTTCCATCGACACGGTGCCTCAAAAGTTGCGGTTGCGGATGCTAAACGGCGGGGAGAACGTGGTCCACCAGCAACTGCAGGCGGCGCTCCCCCTGATATTCGTTCACATCGAGGCGGTATACGAGCTGGACGGCGCCTTCAGGAGGAATAAAGGTCTCCGGCTCCTCGATGTGATTGAACGCGATGGCATCGAACGATCGGCCCGTTTTTGGAACTTCGACCCACATTTTCAAGTGCCGCTCGCCCACGACACGGGTATTGCGGATGGTGAACACGCCATCGAAACAAGGCTCTGGAAATGCCTGGCCCCAAGGGCCCCCGGCGCGTAGCGCTCGTGCAGTCTCCAAGGCGATCTCATGGACCGACAGCTCGCCGTCAGTCGCTACGGCGTCGGCCCCTCCGCTCTTTTCCGCCCAACGGGCGACTTCTTCGTCGAACGCTTTCGCGAACGGATCCAGAAGCTGACGCTGGACGGTCAGTCCTGCGGCCATCGCATGGCCACCGAATTTGCTGATGAGCTCCGGTCGGCGTGCTGCAATTGCATCCAGCACGTCGCGGATGTGGATGCCGGCGACGGAACGCGCTGATCCGCGGAGTTGGTCATCACCCGCCAGTGCAAAGGCGATAACGGGTCGGCGGATGCGATCTTTTACGCGGCTCGCGACGAGGCCGACCACACCTTGATGCCACGACTCGTCGAAAAGGCAGACGCCACTGCGATGAAGCGCGTGGGGACTCGGATCGCGCAGTTGACGCACCGCGCTCAGCGCCTCTGTCTGCATGCGCGCTTCGATGGTTCTGCGCTCGACGTTGAGTTCGTTCAACCGCTCGGCGACTGTGCGCGCGACCGCGGGGTCATCGGCAAGGAGGCATTGGATGCCGATGGACATGTCGTCAATTCTTCCCGCAGCGTTCAATCTCGGTGCAACCGCGAACCCGAGGTCTGTGGCGGTGATGTCTTCGACTTCGCGCTGTGCGATCGCCAGGAGGGCCGTGATTCCGGGGACGCAGCGGCTGGCTCGAATGCGCCGCAGTCCTTGTGACACCAGGACTCTGTTGTTTCCGTCCAGAGGGACCAGGTCGGCTACTGTACCCAGCGCGACGAGATCGAGAAATTGGGAGACGCCGGGTGCGCCGGGCGGTGTCAGTTTCAATTCATCGAGACGACGCTTCACCGCCGCCATCACGTAGAAAGCGACGCCGACGCCGGCAAGCGCGCGGCTGGCAAACTGACTGCCGGGCAAATTTGGATTGACGATGACATTGGCCGCGGGGGTTGCCGGACCGGGCAAATGGTGGTCGGTGATGAGGACGGCAATTCCGCGCGACCGCGCCTCGGCAACTCCGGTAAGGCTGGAGATGCCGTTGTCCACGGTGACGATCAGGGTTGGGGAGCGTGTGGCTGCAAGCGCCACGATTTCAGGTGTCAGGCCGTAGCCGAATTCGAATCGGTTCGGCACCAGGAAATCGACAGACGCGAAGCCCCACGCAGTGAGCGCGCGAATCATTAACGCAGTGCTCGTTGCGCCATCGGCGTCGAAATCGCCTACGACCAGGATTTTGCCGTCCACGCGGTGCTCGAGAAGCAGATCTACCGCGGCTGGAATTCCTTCCAACGTGCCGACGGGGTGCAGTTTGTCGAGCGATGCGTCGAGGTCGGCTGGGGAACGAATCCCTCGCGCGGCGTAGATGCGCTGCAGGACGGGATGCATGTCATTTGCGAAGCCTGCGCAGTCTGATGCTGGCTCGCGGCGAACAACACGAAGCGGCGCCATACCCGCGCGCGGCGCGCTCACCCCGACCTCGGGTACACGAGTGTTGGTGGCGGGAGTCGCCGCATTCGGAGGAGTAGAGCCTGGAGTGGACGACGCTGCCGCGCCAGGAGGCTTCACGAGCGATGCCAGAAGCGAAGCTACGCTCGCGGGTGCCGACGGCGGTGATTGGCTCATTGCAGGCCTGAGAAACCCGGCGGCGTACGGCGCCAGAATTTGAACCGGTCGCGGGCGCGCAGCGTCAGCTCGTAGTCATTGGCGAGCACGACGAGCCGGTCGTATTGACCGCCATTCAACGCCTCGACCGCCGGCGCGATGAAGCGGCGATCGATGTCGACCACGGCCTCAAAAAAAGTCCACTTCGGATTGGATTGCAGCATCAGACCGATTTCTATGACGAGCACCGCGCGCTGCGCCTGAGGATAGCTGAAGACGTCTGTGAGCTGCTGTGGCAATGGTGAGACTTTCGCGCCACGCATGGCCCAAAGGCCTTGCAGGTACGAGTCGCGGCCGAAGGCGATGTCAGGTGCGTCGGCGCTCGCATTCGCGTCAGCACGCATTGTCGCCGAAGCCGGCACACGACTGGCATCCGGCCTGGCGTCCGCTGTGGTCAATGCAGAAGTGCCGCCGACATTGGGGCCAGCTGGCGTTGCCAACGATATCGGTGCGCCACCGCTGGCGGCGATCGGGCCACCTCCCCATAGCCAAAGTGCTGTTACTGGCTGCTCGCCGCGGCGGCGGCGGGTGTCGTTGATCGGGTGGTCGTACAACCACATTTCGATCTCGGCACCCAGCTTGCGCAGCGCTGGGCTGGTACCTGCCTGTTGGGCCATGCTGGCGCCCATGGCACGCGCCGGCTCCTCCGTGCCCGCAGGCGACATCTCCGGACCCAACATCACAAAGTCACCCGCCTCGAGAGGCTGCAAATTAAATCCGGAGTCATGGAACGTCCGCTGGAAATCAGCAGCAATCGTCTGCTGATCAGCGGCGTCGAGGCGAAGGATGCTGCGCCGATCGACATGGACGCTCGTCATGCCGGCGATGAGATGCATTGGCGTTGCCACCCAAGCAAAGAATGACGTCGCCGGGGAAGAAGACGCAGCCACGGCGGTGATCGCCGGAGCAGAGGTCCCAACCATGGGTGCAATTGCCGGCGTTGGGGTCGCCGCTACGGTCGAGCGTGACGCCGGGAGCGCCGCTGCTGCGACGGCCGCCGTCGCGCCTCCATTGGCGCCGGTGAGCCATCGGCTCAGCCAGGGCCGCCAACCATCGGGAGTTTTAGAGCGCGTTCCGAAGCGCGCGACCTTCTGCAGACCGGGCAACGTGACCCCGGCGGGTAGCTCGCGGTCGGGCGTTTCCTGCGAAACATAGAAATCAGAGAGGACGAGAACGAGTTCGTGCACGCAGCATTATATTCGGCAAAATGCCGCCATGAAATTTACCCTCGAAAACAACCCGAACCTCAATTTCATCCGCGCCTACTCCGCCGAGGAGCTGAAGATCGGCGAGCACAGCATCCGCTCGAGCTGCATTGTCACGGCCGATCAGCTCATCGCCCACTGGCCGCCCGCGACCCTGGACGAGCTGCAGGTGAATCACCTCGAGCCGATTTTCGAACTGCAGCCGGAGTTGGTTCTGCTCGGCACGGGCGCCCGGCAGCGCTTTGCGGCCGCAGCCGTTCGCGCCGCGTTCACGGCTCGGAAAATCGGACTGGAGGCGATGGATCTGGGCGCAGCCTGCAGGACGTTCAACATCCTGGTCCAGGAGGACCGGCGCGTGGCCGCGGCTTTGTTCTTGAAGTAAGGAGGGCCGCGGTTCCGTCAGCGGCCTGAAGAAGACACAGGGGGAGAGTTTAATCAATCTAACAATCATTCGAAGCTGACAGACTCGAACAACTGTATTTGTTTTCTTTTTCTTGCCGCCTTATTGCTTTTGTCTCAACTCCCCTCCTCCCTGTGTCTTCTTCAGTCCGCTTGCCTGCGGAATGTCGTTGTTAGGCGACGGGGGCGATGTTAAACGTCCGCTAAGTAAATGCGCAAGTCCTTTGCGCAACAAAGAGTTTTCCACCCTCCAGGTGTGTTTTCCGGCCGTTGCGGCTGCGGACAGCGTATAAAACAAACGCCTTCGCATTCAGTGAGTTGGAAGCAACACTTAATGCTCGAGGCAAGTGGTCAGGCCATTCCGCCGAGCAGCGGTACGAACGCCACCGGTCCGAGCGATTCTTTCTCGATCCGCTGTTCTTTGCGCGTGAAGCGAATCAACTGTTGCTCGCCTTCGGCACCGACCGGCACCAGCAGGCGGCCACCGACTTTCAACTGCTGCAGAAGGGCTTCCGGCACACTCAGTGGAGCGGCCGCGACGAGGATTCCATCGAATGGCGAGTGTGCCTTCCAGCCCGCGATGCCATCGCCATAGCGGAATCGGACGTTTCGTATCCCAAGCTCCTTGATGCGCTCCTTGGCACGAATCATTAAGGGCTCGATACGCTCGATGGTGTACAAGCGATCGACGAGCGGAGACAGAACGGCTGTCTGATAGCCGCAACCGGTTCCGACTTCCAGAACGCTGTGAAGCGGCCCACCCTCCAGAAGGGCTTCGGTCATGCGCGCCACGATGTAGGGCTGCGAAATAGTTTGACCGAAGCCAATCGGTAGCGCTGTGTCTTCATATGCGCGACTGCCTAGCGCCTCATCCACGAAGATGTGCCGTGGCACGTTCTTGACTCGGTCCAGGACCGCGAGGCTCTTGATGCCCTGATCACGAAGCCGTTGCACGAGGCGATCCCGCGTCCGAGCGGACGTCATGCCTATCCCAGCGAGTCGAACGTCAACCATCAATACCTTCCAGCCAACTCTGCACCACCGGCAGCGCGGAATGCCGGGTTAGGTCAATTTGTAATGGCGTCACCGAGACATAGCCCTCGGAGACGGCATGGAAATCTGTACCGGGTCCCGCCTCATTCTTCGGGCCGGCGGGGCCCACCCAATAAACCTGTCGTCCGTGGGGATCCTTCGCCGGCACGACCGGCTCTGACGGATGTCGGAAACCGAGTCGAGTGGTCCTGAACCCTCGGATCTGGCCGATAGGCAGGTCCGGTACATTGATGTTCAGGATTAAAGCGCGTTCGAGCGGTTTACGCAGTAACTGCGCAACCAGCAGCCGCGCCACCTCGGCTCCGGCCTGGAAATTCCGGCCACTGCCGGGTGAGGTGTTCAGGGAAACGGCGATGGTGGAAAGGCCCAGGAAGCGCCCTTCAATCGCCGCAGCCACGGTCCCGGAATACAGGACGTCATCACCCAGGTTGGGGCCATCGTTCACGCCGGAAACCACCATATCGTGCGAGTAGTCAAACAGGCCGGATATGGCCAGGTGCACGCAGTCGGTCGGTGTTCCGGGGACGAAGTAGACACCCGGCTCTGCTTCAAATACGCGCAGGGGAACGTCGAGGGTCAGGGAGTTGCTCGCCCCGCTTCGATTGCGGTCGGGCGCCACCACGGTGACCTCGGCGACGGTTACTAGAGCCTCGCGAAGCCGGCGGATGCCCTCCGCCCGAAAGCCGTCATCGTTGCTGACCAGTATTTTCAAGCAGTGCAGGTCTCTGGAGCCAAATAAAGGCGCGTCACTATAATGTTTTTGACTCGATCTCGCGGAGCTAGCGTGAACCCCAAGCTCGATGACAAAGATGCCGACCTCTTCCGCGAAGCAGTAAGGGATGTCAAACCGCTAGCTTACGACGCTCCGGCGGTAGAGCCACCCCGGCGTCCACGTCCGGTGGCGCGCTTCACCCGGGCCGATCGGTATGCAGTATTGCAGGAGAGCTTGTACGCCGACGTTAGTGACCCGGAGCTCGCGAGCGGCGAAGAGCTGGTGTTCGCCCGCGAGGGGATTCAGAAGATCGTCCTGCGCAAGCTCCGCCGTGGTCAGTACCAAGTCCAAGCGGAAATCGACTTGCACGGTCTCACTGTCGCCGAAGCCAAGCAAGCCGTTCGGACGTTCCTTGCGAACGCGCTCGACCGTCACTTTCGGTGTGTGAGGATCATCCACGGCAAAGGGCTCCGTTCGGGTCACAAAGGGCCGGTCTTGAAGAGCGCCATCAGTGGCGTGCTGCAGCGGATAGGCCCGGTGCTGGCCTACGTATCTGCACGCCAGGTCGACGGTGGCACCGGTGCGCTTTATGTGTTGCTAGCGACCTGGCAACCGAAGGGCTAGGCGTCAGCTTTCCGCTTCGGGCTCGCCGTCGGGGGTGTCCGCGCTGGGGATGGCGGAGGCGTCGAAGAGTTCGCGGAGGACCGTGGTTGCGAAGCTGCCGCGGGTGAGGCGGAAGCGGAGCACGACTGCATTGGGTTCGCGTGACCACTCCAGGTTGCGGACAGTGAGGCGCAGGCTGCGGCGCTCTTGCTCCATGCCGGCGGCCTCAACCAACGCGGCAGGCTCGGGAAACTCCGCAGCCGCCCTGCTCTCCAGCTCGAGCACGCGCCCGTGCGATGCGGGACTTCCGCGGCCCCACATCGGCCCTGTCGGATGAATGTCGAGGCGCAAACAGCGATCAACGAGCGTCTCGTCGAGAGCGTCGACAGCGAACACGCTTCCGCGCCCGTCCAGGTTGGCAAAATCGCCCGCCTCCAGGCGATCCCAACTGCCGTCGCGTACTCGCTCTGCAAGGACGGCGTTGAATATTAAACTTCGTGCGGCTGACAGGACGAATCCGCGCTCAGGCATGCGCAGCGCTTTGAGGCCAGCAGGAATCCGAGTGAGGTTTGAGCCCTGTCGACCGAAGCGTTGTGGGCCGAAGTAGTTGGGTACGCCGCGACGAGCAATCAGCTCCACACGTTCTGCCAGTTGTTGGTCGGATACGCTGACGTCACGAACCCGAATGACGAAGCCGTTTCCCGCGAGCGCGCCGCGCGGCAATTTGCGAGTGTGGGCGTGCGCTTCGAGGACCTCGAATTCAGGTGTTTGGACCGTCGTCCAGGCTTCCAACGACTGCGCCGACTTGGGCACGGTGAACCACTGAACCGCAACGGCGCGTCGATCCTTCAAACCGGCGAACCCGACGTCCATCGGGCGACATCGACAAACTCGCGCCAGCTCGCGAGCGACCCACTGGGTGTTTGCATCGCGCTTCCGGACCTTCAACAGCACATGCTGCCCCGTCCCCGCCGGGGCGAATCCCAGGTCTTCCTCAACAATGAAATCGTCAGGTTGGGTGCGCAGAACCCCGGCGCTCAGGGGTGCCCCAAACGTCCGTGGAGGGTCGAGCGCCGCGTCGACCCACGCCGAAGGGGGCACGGCCGGTGCGGGCGCGTCAGCGCCGTTCACGTGCGTCGAGGAGCAACACCACCGCCTGCGCGGCGATGCCTTCTTTGCGGCCGAGGAAGCCGAGTTTCTCGGTGGTCGTGGCCTTCACGTTGACGAACTCCTCCTCCACCTCGAGGAGCGCCGCAACCTGCTTGCGGATTTCATCCCGCACAGGTCCCACCTTCGGAAACTCGGAAAGCACGGTGATGTCCGCATTCCCCACCCGCAGCTTGCGGATGAGCAACATGTTCATCACCGAGCGCACGAAGGTTTTGCTGTCAGCACCCCGCCACTGCGGGTCGGAGTCTTTGAAGTGCTGGCCGATGTCTCCGAGTCCCGCGGCGCCCAGCATCGCATCGCATAGGGCGTGCAGGATCACGTCGCCATCCGAATGGGCCTCCACGCCGTGAGTGTGTGGGACCCTGACGCCGCCGAGCATGACGAAGTCGCCAGGCCCAAACCTATGAACATCGACTCCCGAACCTATTCTCACGTCGGCTCTTCCTCTATTTTCTCAGCGCGGACACCGGCATGTGCGGCCAACAGCGCTACCGCGATGACCAGGTCGTCAGCGCTCGTAATCTTCAAATTCGTTGTGGATCCCTCAACGACCAGGGGCCGCTCGCCGAGCCACTCCAATGCCTGGGCTTCATCAGTCGGTGTCCTGCCTTCGCCATGGGCTTTGTCGAGCGCCTCGCACAGGCGCCCATACCGGAACATCTGTGGAGTCAACGCGCGCCACAAACTCGTTCGGTCGACCGTCTGAATAATCTCTTTGCTTTCGCCCGTTCGCTTGAGCGTATCGGCGGCTGGTGCCGCGAGAATTCCGCCTACAGCGTGCGACTGAACACGATCCAACAGTCTGTCCACATCCTGCCGGGCGACACACGGGCGCGCGGCATCATGCACCAGGACCCAATCATCGGCCGCGGCATGACCTGCCAACGCGGCCAGTCCATTACGCACCGAATGGCTTCGTTCGCCCCCACCAGCCGTGGTAGTCACTTTGGGCAAGGTCACCGCGGGTACTGACGGAAGCGACAGGCCCGGGTCTGTAAATCCTTCATTGTCCGCCCCACCGGCTCGCTCGGCTGCACGCTCTGCAACACGGGTGGCATCGACCAGGGCCGCGGCAATGGCTGCGCTCGCCCGCGTCGCGCCTGTTACATCGGGTAAGCGGGCGGCGACGGTCGGCCAATACTTATCGTGGTGTCCCAATACCACTACGAGTCCCAGACACCGGGAGTCATACAGGAACGGCGCCATGGACCACTCCATGACGGTTCGCCCGTGAAGCTCGGCATATTGTTTGGGTATGTTTTCGCCGAAGCGGCGACCCACGCCCGCAGCCGGCATGACTAGCCAGTAACGCATGGAAAGCCTCGACGTAAGGAACCGCTACCGCGCAGCGGTCCGGGTGTGGTGATCCGTGTCCTGCGCAACCGCATGCGGCGGAACGACCTGATAAAACGTCTCATTGCCCGCGATCATGCCCAGATCGCTGCGAGCGCGCTCTTCCAGCGCTCCCATTCCCGACTTCAGGTCGCGGACCTCCGCCGCAAGCTGTCGGTTGCGCTCGCCCAGCTGGTCATTTTCCGTCCGTTGCGTCGCGACCGCGGTCTCGAGCCGACGCAGCTCGCGCACACCATCCTCTGACAGCCAGATCCGGTACTGCAGCAGGAGAACGACAACGAGCAAGGCTGAGGCGAGCCACTTCATGAGCTGGATAGCCTATCAGACCCGCTACCGCGCGCGAAGCAGGAGCGATTACTGCGACTGAGCGAAAATACGGAATCATCACGGTCAAGGCCGGCTCGAAGGGTGGTAGATGATAGGAAAAGGCTCAAATTCTCGGACGCGCCTGCGGCGCGCAGCGCTTCACGTCGTCGCAAAGGGCGCCGTCGCGACGTGCGCCATCGTTGCAACACTCGGTGCTGCCCTGGCGGTTGAGGCCATCAAGATCCACAGTGCCGCGACCGACCCGCCGCCACCCGCGGCAACGGCAACGGACGAGGCGCCGCCCGAGGAAGTGGTAGTCGAGGGAAAGCACGAAGGTCCGCGCATGTGGCGTGTGACCAAGGGCGATCACACGCTGTGGATCCTGGGAACCATCACCCCCCTGCCCCGGAAAATGGAGTGGCAGTCAGATTCGGTGGAAACCCTTCTGCATGAGACACAGGAGGTACTGCCGGCGTGGCCGTCGATCGGTGTCGGTGCGAACCCGTTCACGGCGCTACGGCTCTACTTCACCTGGCGGAAAATACAGAAGAGCCCGGATCACATGAAGCTGCAGGAGCAGTTGCCGCCGCCGTTGTACGCACGGTTTTCGGCGTTGAAAGCTCGTTACGCGCCGAAGGACAGCAAGCTGGAGGAGCTGCGCCCGATGCTGGCTGGGGGGCGGCTGCTCGACGATGCGCTCAACGTCTCGGGGCTCACGATGAGGAATGAGGTTCAGAAGGAAGTCCTGAAGCTGGCGAGCAAACAGGGCGTGAAGGTCCATCAGACCAAGATGAAAGTGGACGATCCCGTGGATGTGCTGAAGGACTTGGGGGAGACGCCCAAGGACAGCGAGGTTGCGTGCCTGGCGGCGATCGTCAGCCGGCTCGAGACCGACATGGGTCCGATGCAGGCACGCGCACGGGCGTGGGCGTTGGGGGATGTTGATACGCTGCGCTCACTGCCGCACTCAGTTGACGACAGGATCGCCTGCCTGGCCGCGGTGTCGACCTCTGAACGGGTTCGCAACCTGGTGATCAAGGCGCAGGACGATTGGTTGATTGAGGCGGAGGATGCCCTCGCCAGGAACAAATCGACGCTGGCCGTGCAGTCCATGGACCGCCTGCTCGGCGACGACGGAATCCTGGCGACGCTGCGCACCAAGGGCTACAAGGTCGAAGGACCGTAGTAGCCCCTGGGCGGGTAGGAGTTAGATCTTTACGGGAAAGGCGTCGGCGCCGGCGTAGCGGACCTTGCCCAACTCGGCTTCGATGCGCAGCAGCTGGTTGTACTTGGAGATACGGTCGGAGCGCGACAGCGAGCCCGTCTTGATCTGCGTCGCCGCGGTGGCGACGGCGATGTCGGCGATGGTGTTGTCCTCGGTCTCACCGGAGCGATGCGATACCACCGAGGCGTAATGCGCCTTGTCGGCCATATCAATAGCAGCCAACGTCTCCGTCAGCGTACCGATCTGGTTGACCTTGATGAGGATGGCATTGGCAATGTGCTTGTCGATGCCTTCCTTCAGGATCTTCGTGTTCGTGACGAACAGGTCGTCGCCGACGAGTTGGATCTTCTCGCCGAGCGCCTTGGTGAGGATCCCCCATCCTTCCCAATCCCCCTCGGCCATCCCGTCCTCAATCGTGATGATGGGATATTTCGCCGCGAGGTCCGCCAGGTACTTCGAGAACTGCGCGGAAGTGAACGAGCGGTTCTCCGCCGACAGAACGTAACTGCCGTCCTTGTAGAACTCCGAGCTGGCAACATCCAGGCCCAGGTAGATGTCCCTGCCCACCTTGTAGCCGGCCTTCTCGACCGCGCTCATGATGACTTCCAGCGCTTCTTCATTGGACTCGAGGTTGGGCGCGAAGCCGCCCTCGTCGCCGACGGCCGTGGCGAGGCCACGGTCATGCAACACTTTCTTGAGCGTGTGGAAGATCTCGGCGCCGTAGCGCAGCGCCTCGCGGAAGTTGGGTGCGCCCACCGGCAGAATCATGAACTCCTGGATGTCCAGGCTGTTATCCGCATGCGCGCCGCCGTTGATGATGTTCATCATCGGCACGGGCATGACGGGCTCACGGCCCTTGCCCAGGTACTTGTAGAGCGGCTCCCTGGCATCAATAGCCGCGGCATGCGCGTTGGCCAGGGAGATCGCGAGCAGCGCATTCGCGCCCAGGCGGCCCTTGTTGTCGGTGCCGTCCAGCTCGATCATCTTGCCGTCAATGGCAGCCTGATCGCGCGAGTCCTGGCCGAGGAGCGCCTGCTTGAGGACCGTGTTGATGTGCTCAACCGCCTTCAGGACACCTTTGCCGCCGTAGCGCTTCTTGTCCCCGTCGCGCAGCTCCACGGCCTCGCGAGTGCCCGTCGACGCTCCCGAAGGAACAGCGGCGCGGCCCATCACACCGGACTCCAGCACAACATCCGCCTCAACCGTCGGGTTGCCGCGCGAATCAATGATCTCGCGACCGCGAATGTCCTTAATTCGGCTCATAACAGACTTTCCTCGAATGGGTTGGCTTTGACTGCACGATCGAGCTCCTTCAGCGTCGTCAGCAGAGGTTCCATCCGTCCGAGCGGCCAGGCATTCGGGCCGTCGGACAATGCTTTGGATGGGTCGGGATGCGTTTCCATGAACAGTCCCGCAACGCCGGAGGCGACCGCCGCCCGCGCGAGGACCGGAATGAATTCACGCTGGCCGCCGGAGGCGGTGCCCTGCCCGCCCGGCAACTGAACCGAGTGCGTTGCATCGAAGACTACGGGGCAGCCGGTGTCGCGCATGATCGCGAGCGAGCGCATATCGGAAACGAGATTGTTGTAGCCGAACGAGAAGCCCCGCTCGCAGACCATGATGCCCGCGTTACCGGTCGAACGCGCCTTCTCGACCACGTTCTTCATTTCCCACGGCGACAGGAACTGGCCCTTCTTGATGTTGACGGGCTTGCCCTGGCTCGACACGCTCAATATGAAGTTGGTCTGCCGGCACAGAAAGGCCGGTGTCTGCATCACGTCCACGACCGCCGCGACTTCCGCCATCGGCGTGTCTTCGTGAACGTCCGTCAACACCGGAACGCCCACGGCGCGCCGGACGTCCGACAGGATCTTCAGTCCCGCATCGATACCGGGACCGCGGAAGCTCTTGCTGGAGGAGCGGTTGGCCTTGTCGTACGAGGCCTTGAACACAAACGGGATCGACAGCCGCGTGGTGATTTCCTTCAGGCGGCCGGCAATTTCCTGTGTCAGCGTTGGGCCCTCGATCACGCAGGGCCCGGCAATCAGAAAGAACGGTTGCTGCAGTCCGACTTCGTGTCCTGCGAGTTTCATGCACCAGCCGCTTGCGGCAATTGAGCGGCCCGATGGGCACGCGCAGCCCGGATGAAGCCCGTGAACAACGGATGCCCGTCACGCGGCGTCGAGGTGAACTCCGGGTGGAACTGGGTAGCCATAAACCACGGATGGTTGGTCAGCTCAATCACTTCCACGAGGTTGTCGCGCGAGAAGCCCGAGAACCGCAGCCCCGCATTGCGGAACCGATCCAGGAAGTTGTTGTTGAACTCGTAGCGATGGCGATGGCGCTCCATGATGGTGTCCTTCGCGAAGATCTCGCGAGCGCGCGTCCCGGCGCCGAGCACCACTTCCTGTGCACCCAGGCGCATGGTCGCACCCTTGTTGGACTCCTCGGTGCGCTGCTGGGAACCGCGAGCCAGATCCTGCCACTCGGAGATCATCGCAATGACGGGGTGCGGCGTGGCACGGTTGAATTCCGTGCTGTTCGCATCGGTCAGCCCCAACACGTGGCGACCGTATTCAACAATCGCCACCTGCATCCCGAGGCAGATGCCGAGGTACGGCACACCCTGCTCGCGCGCATAACGCACAGCCTGGATCTTGCCCTCGATGCCGCGCTCGCCGAAGCCACCCGGCACGAGAATCGCATCCATGCCCTCGAGCGCATGAGTGCCATGCTGCTCGATGTCGGTGGATTCGATGTAGTGAATATTCACGCGCGTGCGGCTCTTCAGGCCGCCATGCATGAGCGCCTCATGCAGCGACAGATAGGAGTCGCGGATCTGCACGTACTTGCCGACCATCGCAATGTCGACCTGGCCATCCGGATTCGCCTTGGCGCTCACCACCTGGCGCCACTCGGCGAGATCCGTCGGCGGCACCTCGAGGCGCAGCTTCTCGACGACGTAGTCATCCAACTGTTGCTCGCGATACAACAGTGGGATCTTGTAGATGTCATCCGCATCGATCGCGGAAATGACCGCACGTTCTTCGACGTTGGTGAACAGCGCGATCTTGCGGCGCTGCTCTTCAGGCAGCGGATGTTTGCTCCGGCACAACAGGATGTCCGGTTGAATACCGATGCCGCGCAGCTCCTTCACGGAGTGCTGGGTCGGCTTCGTCTTGATCTCATTCGAGCCACCGACAACCGGCACCAGCGTGAGGTGCATATATAAACAGTTGTTTCGTCCGAGCTCCACACCGAGCTGGCGAATGGCTTCGAGGAAGGGCAGCGACTCGATGTCACCCACCGTCCCGCCGATTTCCACCATGCAGATATCCGCGCCATCCGCGCCGAGCTTGATACTGCGCTTGATTTCATCCGTGATGTGCGGAATGACCTGGACCGTCGCGCCGAGATAATCGCCGCGCCGCTCCTTGGCGATCACGCGCTCGTAGATGCGGCCCGTGGTGAAGTTGCTGTTGCGACCGGTCGTGGTGCGCACGAACCGCTCGTAGTGACCCAGATCCAGGTCCGTCTCGGTGCCGTCCTGAGTGACGAACACCTCGCCGTGCTGGAACGGGCTCATCGTGCCCGGGTCGACGTTGATGTAGGGGTCGAGCTTGACCATCGCGACCTTGAGTCCGCGGGACTCGAGGATCGCACCCAAAGAAGCAGCGGCAATCCCTTTCCCCAACGAGGAAACGACACCACCGGTGACGAATACAAAGCGCGTCATAACAATTTTCGCAGGATTTTCCGTCGCGGAGAGAAGAGCCGAAAGGCCATGAACGACGGGCAGACAAGTTACCACAACTCGGCCGCCGCCGCGACCCCTTGCTCAGCTCTCATGATGCAACCGAGCCCGACGGAGTGTACCCGGACTCACCTGAATCGACTCGTCAACCCACAGCGAGCCAACCGCAAGCAGCGTCACCCCCGAAAAGACGAGCGGAAGACGGCTCCGCTGCGCAATTGGTAGATGAGATTCCTGCAGTAAGCTCTTGAGAGTGCGGCGCGGACCGCCGCGTCGGGGCCGCAGACGCTCACCGCCGCTGCGGCGGCTGACAGTGACGCGCTCCGGCAAAACGTCCAAGTCGATAGGCCCGTGCGGATCGGCCTTCAGCTCGAGCGTGCCGCCCTCAGTGCCGAGATCGAGCCGCGGCGCAGTTATCCACAGCCACTCGAGCGGTTCGCCGCGGCTGCCAGCCTCGATTTCCCGCGGGCCCTCAGCGCCAGACTCGTCAGCGCGCCGCTGGCGACCAACAGCCGCGATCGTCAGCAAGTCGGCGTGGCGCGAGACCGTCACGTCACCCCACGTCACGCTGGGGTTGGCGTCGGGGCGCGCATCGATCAGGGGGCCAGCGAGCTCGTCGAGGCGGGAAGTGTCCGGAACGCGCACACCGCGTTGCGTAATCCAGAATCGCAGTGCGTTGCGTCGCCGATCGGGCGGCAATGCACGGAGCGATGGCACAAACAACGCTGCACCGCTCGATGCGCGCTCGACGTCGGTGCGCGCAAGTGAGTCCAGCAATCGCTGTCCTTCAGCCGCGTGGCGCGCACTTCGCGAGACGGCGGAGCCAACGCCCTTCCAGCGCTCGCGAATCAGCGGCAACACCTGGCGACGCAAGTAATTGCGATCGAGGGACTCGTCCGCGTTCGTGTCGTCATCGATCCAACTCAGATCGTGGCTCCGCGCCCACGCTTCCAACTCGGCGCGCGAACGCGACAGCAGAGGCCGAGCGAGCCAGCCGCTGGCGAATGGCATGATCGCCGGCATGGCGGCGATCCCTGCCAGGCCCGCGCCGCGAAATAATTGCAACAGCACGGTCTCGAGCTGATCGTCCTCGTGATGGCCTGTGAGCAAGCATTCGCCGGGTTTGAGCTCGGCGGCCAACAAGGCGTACCGCGCATCACGCGCTGCGGCCTCGAGTGAGACGCCGCGATCCCGAGTGACGCGGGTGGTCAACACCCGCACGTCCACGCCGAAGCGACGCCCGAGCGCACGGCAATGAGCAGCCCACGCCGCGGCATTTGGGTGAATTCCATGATTGACATGTACGGCGCGTATGCGCAGCGGCGACAACACGGCCTTTTGTGTGGCTCGCGCAGCCACCCGTCGCCGCGCAGTGCGATTTGCAACGGCTGCCGGCGCAGCGACGCCGAGCGCATCAAGGCTACCTTTATCGCGCATGGCGCGGGTCGCATTCCGGTGACCGGCAGCACTTGCAGCGCGGGCACCTTCTTGCGAAGCCAACGCAGCGAGCAGGACCGACGAATCAACTCCGCCGCTGAGCGCGACAACCAACGAGACATCCGGAAAGCCTGGCAGCAACTCTGCCAGGCGTGAGACCAACCACTGCGTGCCGAACGGTTGCGTGGTCGTTTATTCCTTGCTCTCGGAGAACTCTCCGAACGAGGTGATGCGGGCTGCCCGCTGGGCGCGCAGCTCGTCACGCGGCAAGGCCGACAACTGATCGAGGTGACGAATGATAGCCGCCTTGAGGCGCGCCGCGGTTTCCGCCGGGTTGCGATGGGCGCCCCCCAACGGCTCTTCGATAACTTCGTCCACCAACTTCAGCTTGCCGAGGCGATCGGCAGTGAGATTCAGCGCCTCCGCCGCGGCTTCCTTCTTGTCCTGGCTCTTCCAGAGGATCGAAGCGCAGCCCTCGGGCGAAATTACCGAGTAGGTGCTGTACTGAAGCATCAACAAGCGATCGCACACGCCGATCGCCAACGCACCACCCGAACCGCCCTCGCCCGTCACCACAGTGACGATGGGTACGCTGAGGACCGACATCTCAAACAGATTGCGGGCAATCGCTTCACTCTGACCGCGCTCTTCAGCGCCGACGCCGGGATAAGCACCTTGAGTGTCAATCAACGTCACCAGCGGCAATGCGAATCGCTCCGCCAGATGCATCAGGCGCAACGCCTTGCGATAGCCTTCCGGCTTCGGCATCCCGTAATTGCGACGAACGCGCTCCTTCGTATCACGGCCCTTCTGATGGCCGATGACCATCACCGCCCGGTCGTCCAGGCGCGCCAGACCGCCTACGATCGCCAGGTCATCCGCATACATCCGATCCCCATGCAGCTCCTGGAAGTCGCTGAAGATCGACTGAACATAATCCAACGTGTAGGGACGATGCGGGTGGCGTGCGAGCTGGGTGATCTGCCAGGGCGTGAGGCTCGCGAAAATACTGGTGGTGAGCTGCCGGCTCTTTGCCTGGAGACGGTTGATCTCGTCCTGGATGTTGACCTCAGATTCCGAGGTGACGTGCTTCAGCTCCTCGATCTTGGCTTCGAGCTCGGCGATAGGCTGTTCGAAATCCAGGAACGCAACGGCCATGTACGAATGTTCTCCGTAACCTAAAGCTGGCGGAGGTTACGGGAGTGCCGCTCGGGTAGCAAACTTCGCCAAACGGGCGCCCATCGGCGGCACTTCAGCGGCCGTCCGCGAAGGAGGCGGTCATTCCGCCCGGGGGTGCGCCGTAGATCACCTGGACGCTTCCGCGGCCCACCAGGGTTTCCAATTTCTCCAGCAGCTCCCGGCTGGCGCGGACGGTCCACTCGGGGCCGAGGGTCAGCGCACCACGCGCACCGGAGCCCACGTATTCCACTGTCACCGGGCAGGGCCCCGGTTTGAAGGGCGTGAGAATCTCGGCCAAGCGGTTGAGCATGGCGCTGGCATCAGGGCGGGCGACCCACTTCAGCACCACCCGACGGGCCTGCTGCTCCCGGACCTTGTCGAGTTCCGTGATTTTCTTGGCCGACAGCCGCCAGGCATCACTAAATTCGTCGAATCGCAACGAGCCTTCTACGAGCACCAGCGCGTCCTTTGCAACCAGGTCGCGATACCGCTGGAAGACATCCTCGAACAGCGTGACCTCGACCCTGCCCGTACGGTCATCGAGATTGAGAATGGTGCGCGGCCCGCGCTTTTTGACCTCGTCTATCAGTCCCGCAACGGTGACAGCCTTGCCGCCGCCAAAACGCACCGTCTCCATGGGCCGATCGCTGATGAGGTCACCAATACGATGCGTTACGAATCGGTTGAGCCCCGATTCGAACTGCCCGATCGGATGACCAGTGAGATACAACCCGAGCGTCTCGCGCTCGCCCTGGAGGCGAACGGCCTCACTCCAGTCGGGTAGCTCAGGCGTTCGCAGTGGCACGACCACCGGTGCCCGCTCGTCTGCCACCAGGCCGAACATGTCATTTTGCCCGGCGTCCTGGGCTTTGGAATTCTGGTCGCCGAGCTGCATCGCCGTCGGCAGGCGCTGCATCAGCGTGGCGCGATTCGCTCCCAGGCCATCGAGACTGCCCGAGCGGATCAGTGCTTCCAACACACGCCGGTTGACCTTCTGCAGATCCAGGCGCCGGCACAAGTCTTCGACGCTTTTGTATGGCCCATGCTGCTCGCGCTGGAGGATCAACTCCTCCACGGCGCCCCGCCCCACTCCGCGCACGGCGCCCAGGCCGTAACGGATGGTGCGCTCGCCACCAACAGCAAACTCATAGAGCGAGTGATTCACATCGGGCGGCCTGACCTGCAACCCGATGTCCGCGCACTCCTTGATGAGCGTGACGACCTTGTCGGTGTGATCCATGTCGGCCGACAACACGGCCGCCATGAAGGCCGCCGGATAGTGGGCCTTGAGATAGCCTGTCTGATAGGACAGCAGCGCGTAGGCGGCGGAATGCGACTTGTTGAAGCCGTAGCCCGCGAACTTCTCCATGAGATCGAAGATGAACGCGGCCTGTTTCTGATCCACGCCACGGGCCACCGAGCCATCCACGAAGATGGTCCGCTGCTTTGCCATCTCCTCGGGCTTTTTCTTACCCATCGCGCGACGCAACAGGTCGGCGCCGCCGAGCGTGTATCCGGCCAGCACCTGCGCGATCTGCATGACCTGCTCCTGATACAGGATCACGCCATACGTCGGCTCGAGAACCGGCTTCAGCGAGGGATGCAGATAGTCGATGGGGCCGTCGATCTTGCCGTGCTTACGGTCGATGAAGTCATCGACCATGCCCGACTGCAACGGACCCGGGCGGAACAAGGCGACCAGCGCCACGATGTCCCCGAATCGGTCGGGTTGCAGGCGCCGCACGAGGTCCTTCATACCCCGTGACTCGAGCTGGAAGACGGCCGTGGTGCTGCAGGCCTTGAGCAACGCGAAGGTCTTCGCATCCTCCATGGGAATGAAGTTGATATCGAGCGGTGGCTCGCCCTTCTCTCCCCGGACCCGATTGATGATCTTCAACGCCCAGTCGATGATCGTGAGCGTGCGCAAACCGAGGAAGTCGAACTTGACCAGGCCCGCGGCTTCGACGTCGTCCTTGTCGAATTGCGTGACGACGTTGCCGCCGGCGTCATCGCAGTACAGAGGTGCAAAGTCAGTCAACACTGACGGCGCGATCACGACACCTCCGGCGTGCATGCCGGCGTTACGTGTTACGCCTTCGAGCGAGCGCGCAAGATCGATGAGACCCTTGATCTCATCCTCGGTGTCGTAGAGGCGTTTGAGCTCGGGCTCCTTGGTCAGCGCGTCATCCAGCGTGATGCCCAGCTCGAACGGGATGAGCTTGGCGATCTTATCGACGAAACCGTAGCTCAAGCCGAGGACACGACCCACGTCGCGCACGACTGCTTTCGCAGCCATCGTGCCGTAGGTGATGATCTGGGAGACGCGCTCCCGACCATATTTGACAGCTACATAGTCGATGACGCGGTCGCGGCCATCCATGCAGAAGTCGACGTCGAAGTCGGGCATGGAGACGCGCTCGGGATTCAGGAAGCGCTCAAACAACAGGGCATGATCGATCGGATCGAGATCCGTGATGCCGAGACTGTAGGCGACCAGCGATCCGGCACCGGAGCCGCGTCCGGGGCCCACCGGGACACCATTTTCCTTCGCCCACTTGATGAAGTCCGCGACGATGAGGAAGTAACCCTCAAAGCCCATCTGGCAAATGACATCGAGCTCGAGCTTCAAACGGGCGTGATACGCGGGCGCGTCCGGTTGACCCGGCATCGCGGCGAGGCGCGCCTGCAGACCGCGATCGCTCTCATCCCGCAGGAACTGCGCGGTGGTGAGACCTCCGGGCACGGGATACTGCGGCAGGCGCGGCTGACCCAACTTCAGCACGAGACTGCAGCGCTGGGCCACACCCACCGTGTTGGCAAGCGCTTCCGGCACATCTGCAAACAGCACCGCCATTTCCTGCGGCGTGCGTAAGTACTGCTGCGTGCTGTAACGCCTCGCCCTACCTGAATCCGCCAGCAACGTGCCGTCATGAATACAGACACGCGCCTCATGCGACTCGAAATCGTCGGCCTTCAGGAAGCGTACGTCGTTTGTGGCAACGACGGGGACACCGCGGCGGCTGGCCAGCGTCACGGCCGCGGCAATATAACTCTCTTCGCCCGGGCGACCGAGCCGCTGCAACTCGATGTAGAAACGATTGCCAAACAGCTCGAGCCACTGATCGAGCGCCTTTTCCGCATCCCGCTCCTTGGCGTTGACGATGGCCCGGCCGATGTCGCCTTCGGTTGCGCAGGACAGCGCCATCAGACCCGCGGTGGTCTCATCGGTGAGCCAACTGCGGTCGATACACGGGATGCCTTTGAGCTGACCTTCGAGGTAGGCGCGGGTGACCAGGCGCGTGATGTTTGCGTAGCCGACCTGGGATTGACACAACAGGGTCAGTCGGGACGGGAGCACCCGTTCGCCGGGCTCCCGAATGAGCAGATCGACACCGATGATGGGTTTTACACCGCGCGCCAGGGCGGCCTTGTAAAACTTTACCATGGAGAACAAGTTGTTCTGATCGGTCACCGCGACCGCGTGCATGCCCGCGGTCGCCACCGCGCTGACGAGCTCGTCCACTCGCACGACACTGTCGATCAGCGAGTATTCCGTATGCAGGCGCAGGTGGACGAATTCAGACATCCAGCGCCTCGAAAGCGATCTTGACCGGGCTGAACGATTTGCGATGCAGCGGCGAGGGTTCCCTGCCCCGCAGCGCTGCCAGATGGTCGGGCGTGCCATAGCCCTTGTGATCGGCGAACTTGAAGCCGGGATAACACACATCCAGCTTCTGCATCATGGCATCCCGACAGGTTTTGGCGAGAATCGAGGCGGCGCTGATGGAGCTCAACGTGGCGTCGCCTTCAATGATCGATTCGACCGTGCAGCCGAGGTTCAGGTCTTTGATGCGCGGGAGCTGATTGCCATCCACCTGGATGTGCGTCGGACACACCGGCAAACCCAACAGCGCGCGGCGCATTGCGAGGAACGTCGCGCCCAGGATGTTGAGACTGTCGATTTCGTCGCGATCGGCCCACGCAACGGACCACGCCAGCGCACGCTCGCGAATGATCGGCGCGAGCCGCTCTCGCTCTTCAGCAGTCAGCACCTTGGAATCACCGAGGCCGTGAATCCGGCGGTTGGGATTCAGGATGACCGCGGCGGCGACCACCGGGCCTGCCAGGGGTCCTCTGCCTGCCTCGTCAACACCGGCACACCGAATACCTTCGCCCCGGCGCTTGTAGATTACTTTCATGCCAGGAGCTCCAGGATGGCGGCGGCGGCGCGCTCCGCCCCACCGCGACGCAAAACCTCGTGCACGGTTCGAAACTCGCGAGTGAGCTCAGCGACGTGTTGCGGATTTTCGATCTCATGCAGGAGTGCCGCGCCGAGCGCGGACCCACTGACTTCTTCCTGGAAGAATTCGGGCACCAGTCGTCGTCCCACGAGCAGGTTGGGTTGCGAGAAGTATGGCACCTTGACCAGCCCGAGTGAACGCAACAGAAATACCGTCATCGCGCTCAGTCTGTAAGCCACCACCATCGGCCGTCCCGTGAGAAGCGTTTCGAGCGTCGCAGTCCCGGAAGCGACGATGACACCATCGGACGCCGCAAGGGCCCGTTGCGCTTGGCCGTCCAGCAACGTGATGACTGGCACGCCGCGAGACTGTGGGGCGATCGCAGAAGTTGCGGCCGCAGAGGCAGACATTGACGGCGGCCCAGACGCCGACGCTGGCCCAGGCGTCGAAGCTAATGACACGCCAGCTGCTGCGACGTGACGTTCGAACGCGGCGCGTACACGCGCGGAGGCCATCGGCGCAATAAAGCGTGCTCCCGGCACCCGTCCAGCAATCCACGTAGCCGCCGCGGCAAAGTCAGCAGCGAGGCGCTCCACCTCTCCCATGCGACTTCCCGGCAGCAACGCGATGACCGTCGCGTCACTGTCGATTCCCAAAGCGCGACGCGCTTCTCCGCGATCGACTTCAAGTGGAATCTGATCCGCGAGCGGATGACCCACAAACACGGCGCGCACGCCATGCTGTGCGTAGAAGTCCGTCTCGAACGGCAAAAGGCACAACACGAGATCGCAGGCTTTGCCGATGGTGCGGACGCGCCCCTGCCGCCAGGCCCACACCTGCGGACTGACGTACTGCACGGTCCTCAGCCCACGCTGTTTCAGACGCTTGGCCATCCCAAGATTGAACTCGGGCGAGTCGATTCCGACAAACACGTCCGGACGCGCGGCCGTGAATCGCTCGAGCAGCGATTTGCGCAGGCGCAGAAGCCTGGGCAGGTGATGGACGATTTCAGCCAGGCCCATCACGGCCAGCTCGTCTGCAGAGGCCCACGCCTCACAGCCCGCCGCAATCATCTTGGGCCCGGCAACGCCGAAGCATTTCACATTGGGAACCTGGGCCCGCAGCGCCTGGATCAGCGCCGCGCCGAGGGTGTCGCCAGAGGATTCCCCAGCGACCAGGCCGACCTTCATCGCACTATGCTGCGGGTCGAACCGGCGACGAAGTCGACGAACGCTTTGATCTCAGTTTGAGTTTCGGCCAGCGCCCGCAATTTATCCATTGCTTCGGCCAACTTCAGGTCAGAGCGATACAGGATGCGGTAAGCGCTACGGACGTTCTTCACCTGCTCGTCGTCGAAGCCACGGCGCTTGAGACCTTCCGCGTTAACCATGTGAGGCACGGCCGGATTCCCCGCGACCATGACATACGGCGGTACGTCACGCTGAACGATCGCGCCACCCGCGAGAAATGCATGAGCGCCGATCTTCACGAACTGATGCACTGCAGTCAGCCCGCCGAGGATCACCCAGTCGCCGATCTCAACGTGTCCGGCCAACGCAGCGCAGTTCGCAAACACGGCCTTATCGCCAACGACGCAGTCATGCGCAACGTGGGAATAGGCCATGAACAGATTGTCGTTGCCGATACGAGTGATGCCATGTCCCTGGGCCGTGCCACGATTGATCGTGCAACTCTCGCGGAAAATATTCCGGTCGCCGATTTCGAGGCGCGTCGGCTCGCCGTTGTACTTTTTGTCCTGAGGTGCATCGCCAATGGAGGCGAACTGGAAAATCTTGTTGTCGGCACCGATGCGGGTCGGCCCGTTCAGCACGACATGCGGACCTACGGTGGTACGGGGACCGATCTGGACGTCGGGTCCAATCACGCTGAATGGACCCACAGTAACGTCCGCCGCGAGCTCCGCTCGAGGCGACACGATGGCAAGCGGATCGATCACTTGCCGGTCTCCGGAGCCACCATCATTTCGGCGTGGGCCACTTCCACCTCGCCTACGAGCGCCGCCGAGGAGAACTTCCAGATCCCCTTCAGGGCGCGCTCCAGCGAGACGGTCAGGATGAGCTGGTCACCCGGCTCGACCGGCTTGCGAAACCGGGCCTTGTCGATGCCCACAAAATAGAACTTCGTCTCGTGGTTGGGGACGACACCGGCACTGACAAAGGCGAGGATGCCCGCGGTCTGGGCCAGCGCCTCGATGATCATGACACCGGGCATCAGGGGCCGGCCCGGGAAGTGTCCGGGGAAAAACGGCTCGTTGTAGGTGACGTTCTTGAGCGCGCGGATGCTCTTGCCCGGAATGCATTCGAGCACCCGGTCCACGAGCAGAAACGGGTAGCGGTGCGGCAGGAGCTGCACAATCGCGTTGATATCAAGTTTGATCGGATCCGTCATCATCCTCATCCTGTGGGGTGCCCGCGGCGCGCTCGAGTCTTTTCACCCGCTCGAACAACGATTCGAGATTGCGGACCCGCGCGACCTGTCGGCGCCAAATTTTTGATTCTGTTATGGGAAGGCCACTGGAGTAAACACCCGGACCCGCCAACGAGCGGCTGACCATCCCAAAGCCCGTGATGACAACCTCGTCGCCGATTGTCAGGTGCCCGGCGATTCCGCAGGCGCCGCCTATGATGCAGTGCTTTCCGATGACGGTGCTTCCGGAGATACCTGTACAGCCGGCAATGACGGTATGTGCGCCAACACGGACACCGTGGCCGAGCTGAATCTGGTTGTCGAGCTTCACACCCTCCTCGACCACAGTATCCTCGATAGCCCCGCGGTCGATGGTGGTGTTGGCTCCAATCTCCACATCGGTACCGATCCTGACAGAGCCCACCTGTGGGACCTTCACCCACTTGCCCTGCTCCGGCGCGAACCCGAACCCGTCCCCCCCGATCACCACCCCCGGCTGAATGATCGTGCGCGCCCCGATCGTCACTCCATGGCACAGGGTCACACTGGCAACCAGCTGTACATCCTCGTCGAGAACCACGTCCTCTTCGACGACGCATCGTTGTCCGACTTGTACCCGCGGCCCGATGACCGCGCGGTCGCCGATTACAGCTAGCGCGCCAACGTGCGCTGAGGAATCGATGCGAGCGGTCGGCGAGACGATCGCAGACGGATGGATACCAGCCGGCCGGTGAGGCGCCGGATGTAACAGCGACGTGATGCGAGCGAAAGTCGCACGCGGGTTATCGCAGATCAGAGCGGCAGTCGGACAGGCATCCGCCGCCGCAGGCTGCAGAACGACTACTCCCGCGCGGGTTGCCGCCAACTCGCGGCGGTTGCGGGATTCCGACAGGTACGCGACACAATTGCCGTCGGCACTCGCAAGCGTCCCGATGCGCTCAACCAGCGTATCGGGATTGCCGCGAAGCTCACAGCCAAATCGTACAGCGAGTTCCCCGAGCGAAACGGCCATGCGCCGTGCCAGAGGCTGACCGGCTATTTACCGGTCGGCTTGGGCGCTGGAGCCGGCGCCGCCGCGGGAGCCTTCGCAGGCGCCTTGGCAACCGGCGAGCTCTGCAATTGCGCCAGGATCGCCGGGGTGATGTCGATGGTCGGCGTCGTGTAGATCACGCCATCGGCAATGACCAGGTCGAAGTTCTGCGACTTTGCGTAGATCCGAACCTGTTCAATGAGCGCCTTCTGCAGACGGGACATCTCCTCGTTACGACGGGCATTGAAGTCGTCCTGAACCTCCTGCTGCTTCCGTTGTAGCTCACGGTAGCTGTCGCGCAGGTCCTTCTCGGAATTGGTGCGCTGATCAGGAGACATGGTGGCGCCGTCCTTCTGCAGCCTGTCTTCCTTCGACTTCAGCGAAGCCTGCTGATTCTGCAGGTCACGCTGCCGCGGGGTGAACTCGGTGCGGATGGATTCCAGGGCCGACTTTGCCTGCGGCGACTCTTCGACCAGCCGGCCGTAGTCCACCACGCCGATTTTCAGTTCGGCCCAGGCAGGGGACGCGACCAAAGCCCCGGCCAGTACCACCATCGCCAACCCAGTTTTTGCTCTCATCAAATCCTTCACGGATACCCACCTCAGATGAATCTACGTATTGTGGCCTAAAACGCCTGTCCAATGGAAAACTGGAAGACTTCCGTTTCGTCCCCGTAGAACCGGTTCAGGTTCGGGTCATCGCCATGCCGGGCATTCAGTGGCACACCGAGGCTGAACCGGAACAGTCCCAACGGAGCCAACCATTGTACTGAGACGCCGACCGATCGTTTGATGTCTCCGAGGCTGAAATTGTAATTCTGCACGGACGCCTGGTTCGGACCATAGAAAATCAGGTTCTTATTGGTGTTGAAGACATTGCCCTGATCCAGGAACAGGCTCACCCGGGCGGTGCTGCGCCACTTGGCGGGCATGGGCAGGATGAGCTCGTTGCGGTTCACCACCTTCATGTTGCCGCCGTAAGGATTGCCGAACTGGTCCTTGGGACCCAGGCGGCTCTCGCGGAATCCGCGCACGTCATCCGGTCCGCCACCGAAATAGTTCCGGTACGGCGGCAACGCCGTCGTGCTGCCCAGGGGCGCCCCGTAATCCACCGAGAACTGGAAGGAGAACGTGATCGGATTGTAGATCGGTACGTACTGCAGGAAGTTGTAGCTGCCGACCCAGTACTGGACGTTGCTGCCCGGGATCGTGCTGGACAGCGAAACGGTCTGCCGCATGCCGCGGTCCGCAAACAAGGTGCGGTTACGGGTATCCCAGCCCCAGCCGATGAGACCCTCAAAGGAGTGGAAGTTGGTGCCGTAGAAGACGTACTCGTTGTTGGACGAATCGTCGTGGGCGATGCGCTGGTACGGATGGCCGTTCTGTTGCACCCACTGCTGTGCCTGCAACGCGCTGCCCAGCGAGTTGGTCAACAACTGTGAGCTGTCGATCGAGCCGCCGACCCGCAGGTACTGGAACTCGGTGATCGGGTAGTCCCAGGTCACGCCGCCGCTCACCGTCTTCGACGAGAAGTTGGACGAGGACGAAACGAACTGTGTGACGTCGCGATAGGTCACAGACTCGGTCCGCGACACGCCGTCGATGCTGGTGTACGGGTTGGTGTGCTGCAGGCTGTAGACCTTGCTGAAGGCACCGCCATTCAATTCCACCGAAATACGCTGACCGGTGCCGACAAAGTTGGCATCGGTGTAGCTGCCGTTCAGCTGGAACTTGTAGGTCTCGGAGTAACCGATACCGCCGCCCAGCTGCGCGCTCGGGCCCTCTTCGACCTTGAACGCCACGTCGACCTGGTCGGGTGAGCCGGTGACCGGAGTCGTTTCGAAGGACACGTTCTTGATATACGGCAGACGTTGGAGGCGCTGCTTGGAACGCTCCAGCGAGGTGTTGGACAGCCAGCCGCCCTCGAGCTGTCGCATCTCACGGCGCATTACTTCGTCGTTGATGCGATTGGAGCCGTTGTATGTGATGTTACGAACATACACGCGGTTGCCCGGATCCACGAAGAACGTCAGCGAGACCTCGTGCGTCTGGTTGTTCGGTGTCGGGACCGGATCCACCTTGGCGAAGGCATAACCGTCCATGCCCAGGCGGTTCTGGATCAGCTCCTGAGTGGAGGTGATCAGCTTCTGGTTGAAGGTCTGGCCGGGCTTCACGAGCAGGAGCTTTTCGAGCTCGGCCTTCGGTACCACAAAGGTACCCGCCAGCTTCACGTCCGCAATCTTGAAGACTTCGCCTTCCGTGAGGTTGACGGTGATGAATATATCGTCCTTCTCCGGAGCGATAGCGACCTGAGTCGAGTCGATCTGGAAGTTTGCATAGCCGCGGTCCATGTAGTAGTTGCGCAGCTTCTCCAGATCACCCTGCAGGGACTCGCGCGAATAGCGGTCGTCCTGCTTGTACCAGGACTTCCAGTTCGGCGTCTTCAGCTCGAAGGTGTCCAGCACGTCCTTTTGCTTGTACGTGCGATTACCCACCAGATTGATCTGGCGGATCTTCGCGCGTTTACCTTCCTTGATTTCGATCTTGACCTTGACGCGATTACCGGTCTCCTCCTCCACCTTCGTATCCACGCGCACGGCGTATTTACCGCGGCTGTAGTACTGATCGGTGAGGTAACCAGTTACGTCCTCGAGAACGGAGCGATCGAACGTCTTGCCCGTCGCAAGTCCCACGTTGCGCAACGACTTCTGCAGATCCTCGGTCTTGATGTCCTTGTTACCGGTGATCTCGAAGCTCTCGATGGACGGACGCTCCAGCAACACGACGAGCAGCGTATTGCCGTCACGACGCAACTGAACGTCACGGAAGAAGCCGGTCACATACAACGCCCGAATGGCTTCACGCACGCGCGTGGCATTCAGGTGATCGCCGATATTGACCGGCAGGTAGTTGTAAACGGTACCTTCGGAGACGCGTTGCAGACCTTCGACACGGATGTCGCCGACTACAAAGTCCGCGTCACTCGCCGACGCCTGTGCCATCGGCGTCTGGGCGATGGTGATAGCGCAACGCGTAAACAGGGCAACGGAGGCCAGGACGGCACGAGCCTTCATTCTTCACTCACAAATAACTTTCTTTCGCGCGCAATGCGCTGTTGGTGTTAGCGGACGTTCAACTCAGTTGGCGCGCGATGTCGTTGAACAAAGCGACGCCCATCAGCAGGATGAGCAGCGCAATACCAACTTGCTGTCCGAACGCCTGCGCCCGCTCCGAAAGCGGACTTCCTTTCAGCCATTCCACGAGCTGAAAGACGATCTGCCCACCGTCGAGAATCGGGATGGGCAACAGGTTGAGGAACCCGAGCGACAGCGATATCAGCACCAGGAAGCTCATGAACGAGGCGACCCCCGCCTCGGCCGAGTCGCCGGCATACTCGGCAATCGATAATGGGCCATTCAAATTCTTCATGGAAAACTGGCCGAGCACCATGCGCCAGAACAGACGCCCCTGCAGGGCCGTGATGCTCCAGGCCTCCTCGGCCGCGCGACTCAAGGCCGCAGCCGGCGACAGCTCGATCTGCATGACCATGTCGTCCGGCAGCTTCTTGGTCATCGGCAGCGCCTGGATGCGGCCTACGAGCTTGTCGCCGTCCTTGTCGCTCGCCACCGGGATCCGCACCGTGTGCGTGGCTTCGTCGCGAACGTAGTCGAACGTAAGCGTCTCGCCAGGGTGGCCGCTGACCCGGGTCACGATGTCCCGGAAATCCGAAATGCGCTCACCGTTGATGGCGGTGATGCGGTCGCCGGCTTTGAGACCGGCCTTCGATGCGGGACCGCCGGCAACGACGGTACCCAGCACTGCCGGCATCGGCGGAATCTTGAACTCGAAACCCAACCCATGCATCAACGCAGAAGGCTCGGTCAGCCGCACTCGCTCCTCGCGGGTCGGGACATTCAGATTGGCCGCGCGTGTGGCACCGGCCTTGTCCCGGACCGTGAGATTGGCAACGCCACCCGAGCTGACCGCATCGAGCAGATCAAACACGACGTCGCGCTGGCCGGCGACGGCCGCGCCGTTGACGGTCAGGATCTCATCGCCCGTACGCAGCCCGGCGTGCGCGGCAATGGAGTCCGCCAGCACATCGCCGACGATGGGTTTGAATTCGGTGATGCCCGAGACCCAGAACATGCCCCACAGCACGAGGATCGCGAACATGATGTTGAATGCGGGACCGGCCAGCAGCACAGCGATGCGCTGCCACGGTGGCTTGCGTGTGAAGGAGCGCGCCAGGTCTTCGCTCGGGACGGGGCCCTCGCGCTCATCGAGCATCTTGACGTAGCCGCCCAGGGGAATGGCGGCGATGACATATTCAGTGCGGTCGGGACCTGCGATGCGGCTGAACAGGGGCCGGCCAAAGCCCACGGAGAACCGCAGCACCTTGAAGCCGAGCCGACGGGCCACCCAGTAGTGCCCGAACTCGTGCACCGTGACCAGCAGGCTCACGGCCACGATAAACCACAACGCATACCAGGCGAAATTCATGCGTGAGCGTCCCTAACTACCCCACTGTAAGCGGACCGTGTGCCGGCGGCCGACGCGCTCACCTGTTCGCGAGCCAACCGGCGCGCTTCGGCATCCGCGGCCAGAACGTCATCGAGACCACCGATCTTGCCGCCGGTGCTCTTTGTGATTACGGCTTCAATGACCGTTGCGATGCCGATAAAGTTCAATTGCCGGTCCAGGAACGCCTGCACTGCAACCTCATTAGCCGCATTCAGTGTGGCCGGCTGCAGTCCGCCGGTCCGCGCCGCCGCCTGAGCCAGCGTCAGGCAGTGGAACTTTTCGTAGTCAGGGGCCCGGAAGTCCAGCCTTCCCGCCCGTACCAGATCCAGGAAGTCTACACCGGAGGCGATTCGCTCGGGCCACGCAAGCGCATAGGCGATCGGAGTGCGCATGTCGGGCGAGCCGAGCTGGGCGAGTACCGAGCCGTCGAGGTATTCGACCATCGAGTGAACGATGCTCTGCGGATGGACGACGATCTCGACCTGCGCGGGCGGCAGGCCGAAGAGAAAACAGGCCTCGATGAGTTCGAGGCCCTTGTTCATGAGCGTCGCCGAGTCGACGGAAATCTTTCGGCCCATCACCCAGTTGGGATGTGCGCAGGCCGCTTCGGGTGTGACGGTCGCCAGCGACTCACGCGGAGTATCACGGAATGGACCGCCCGATGCGGTGAGCAGAATCTTGCGCACGCCAGGAGCTGGCTCGCCGGTTCGAGCCTGTGGAGGCATACACTGGAAAATGGCGTTGTGCTCGCTGTCGATGGGCAACAGCGTCGCACCGGACGTTTTGACCGCCGACATCAACAGCGGGCCAGCCATCACGAGTGATTCTTTGTTCGCGAGCAGGAGGCGTTTGCCAGCGCGCGCAGCGGCGAGCGTGGACGGAAGACCTGCGGCGCCAACAATTGCCGCCATGACACAGTCAGTCTCGCGCAGCGTCGCAATCTCAATCAGACCGTCCTGACCTGCGAGCACGCGGGTCTCGGGGACTCGACCAGCCAGGGTCTGAACCAGCTCGCGAGCCGCATTCTCGTCAGCAAGCACGGCGTACGCAGGGCGCCAACGCAACACCTGCGCGGCCAACTTGGCGACATTGCGATTCGCGCCCACGGCCACGAGTTTGAACTTGTCCGGATGACGGGCGAGCACATCGAGAGTGCTCTCGCCAATTGAGCCGGTTGAACCCAGAACGGCAACGCCAATCATCCCGCGACTCCCATAACGGTTAATCCAAACAGCAGGACCGGCGCCGCGCCGGTTACGCTGTCGATGCGGTCCATGACACCACCGTGTCCCGGAAACAGCGTACCGCTGTCCTTGAGTCCGGCAAACCGCTTCAGCAGGCTTTCTGTCAGGTCACCGATGATCGAGAACGCCACGACTGCCAGGCACAGGGGTACGAACACGAGGGCCGGCACTCCGAACCAGACGCTGCCGCAGATTGCCAGAATCGCACCGCCCGCAATACCACCCAACACGCCTTCCCAGGTTTTGCCGGGCGACACAGTTGGTGCGAGGCGTAGCTTGCCGAAGCGACGCCCAGCGAAGAACGCGCCAATGTCGGCGGCGATGACGACCAGGAATGTGAACAGCATCCATTGCGCTCCGAGTTCGAGACGCAGCCACATGAGCGCGAGCCAAGCAGGTACCAACGCCAACAGGCCGGCGAGCCCTGCCAACAGTGGAGTTACGCGTTGCGGCGCGAACGCGATCCACACTAGCGCGATCACCCACCAGACAACAGCAACGGCCAGAATGATTTCCCGCCCTTCGGGTGACTCGGCCAACAGCCATACGAGCGGCAACAGCCCCGCTACAAGAGCCATATACAGCGCACGCAATCCCACGCTGCGCAACCGCAAAAATCCCGACCACTCCCAGGCGCCCGCAAGGATCAACAGCGTCAGCACGATATAAGTCGCAACCGCAGGCAGAAGGAGCGCGACGGCGAGAAAGCCCCCACCGAGCACGACCGCAGTGCCGATGCGCTTGCGCAGACCGTCGTTCACAACGCTCGTACTTTCATTGTTGGCCGGCGCGACCGGGCCGGCCCGCAGGGTTAGACAACTGTTCCTGCGTGAGGCCGAAACGGCGCTCGCGGCTGGAGAAGAAGTTGAACGCAGCTTCGAGCTCGGCCACATTGAACTCCGGCCACAGCATCTGGCTGAAGTAGAGCTCCGCATACGCCGCATGCCACAGCAGGAAGTTGCTGATCCGTTGCTCGCCGCCGGTCCGGATCATGAGATCGACCTCCGGTACATCCGCGAGCTGCATGTTGGCAGCGAAGCGGGTCTCATCGATTTCGGCAGGACGTAGGGATCCACTGGAGCATTGGCGCGCAAGTTCTTGAGCAGCCTGAACTATATCCCACCTACCGCCGTAACTCATGGCGATCTGCAGTCGCAGGCCGTCATTGCCGCCGGTGCGCTCCTCGGCCGCGGCTATCCGGGCCTGCAGGCGCACGGCCAACTGCTTGCGATCCCCGATGAAACGGACGCGTACGCGGTTGGCATGCAGCTCGTCGATCTCACGGTCGAGCGAGTCCACGAACAGGTTCATGAGACTCGAGACTTCGTCAGCGGGCCGGTTCCAGTTCTCGCTCGAGAAGGCAAACAGGGTCAGCGCTTCGATACCGCGCCGCGCGCACTCCTGGATCGACATGCGCGTCGGCTTCAGTCCCGCCCGATGTCCGGAGGCGCGCGGAACGCCCTGGGCTTTCGCCCAGCGTCCGTTGCCATCCATGATGATCGCGACATGCCGCGGGAGTGAGGTCAAACCTGCATGACCTCTTTTTCCTTGGCGGCCAGCAACTGTTCGATGTCGGCAATGTGCTTGTCGGTGAGCTTCTGAACGTCACCCTCAGCCTTGCGCTCCTCGTCCTGGGAGATGAGCTTCTCTTTCAGCAGGTCTTTGATGTCACTCATCACGTCACGACGGACGTTGCGCACAGCAACGCGCGCACCCTCAGCGTCCTGACGCAGAATCTTCGTGATGTCACGTCGACGCTCTTCAGTCAGCGGCGGCATGGGAATGCGAATGATAGTTCCCGCGGTCATCGGCGTGAGGCCGAGATCGGACTTGTAGATGGCCTTCTCGATCGGCTGCACCATGGACTTTTCCCACGGCGAGACAACGAGCGTGCGTCCGTCTTCCACAGCGATGTTGGCCACCTGCTGCAGCGGTGTCTCGTTGCCGTAGTAATCGACCTTCAGATGCTCAACCAGGCTGGGATGTGCGCGGCCGGTCCGCAGCTTTTTCATATCGGCCTGGAATGTCTGAACGCACTTGGTCATCCGGACCGTTGCGTCCTTCCTAATGTCGTCGAGCATAGGTTCGCTCTCCTCAAAAAAAACGGGCTATTCGTTCGTGACCAACGTCCCGACCTCTTCGCCCTTCACGATGCGGGTCAGGTCACCGGAATTGTTCAGATTGAACACCCGCAAAGGCAAGCGGTTATCCCGGCACATGACAATGGCGGTTGCATCCATCACATTCAACTTGTCGGTGAGAACCTTGTCGAATGTCAGGGTCGAATAACGAACTGCGGCGGCGTTCCGGACCGGGTCGTCAGAATACACACCGTTGACCTTGGTTGCCTTCAGAAGCACGTCGGCATTGATTTCGATGGCACGCAGGGACGCGGCGGTGTCGGTCGTGAAGAACGGATTGCCGGTACCCGCCGCGAAAATCACTACCCGCCCCTTTTCGAGGTGACGGACGGCACGCCTGCGGATGTAGTCCTCACAGACTTCGTTGATGCGGATGGCCGACATGACCCGGGCGTACATCCCCAAGCCTTCGAGCGCGTCCTGCATTGCCAGCGAGTTCATGACAGTCGCGAGCATGCCCATGTGGTCGGCAGCGACGCGGTCCATGCCGGCACGTGCGAGTCCTGCGCCACGGAAGATGTTCCCACCGCCGATGACCACGGCGGTCTGCACACCCATCTGCACAATGTCCTGCAGTTCACCGGCGATCCGCTTGAGCACAGCAGGATCCACGCCGTACTCGACCGAGCCGAGCAGCGCCTCCCCGGACAGCTTCACGAGAATGCGCGAGAAGCGCGGTTTTGCAGGTTCATTCATTGTGTCGCCGGCTCCTCATGTGCGATGAAAAAAACCCCGCGCGAGGCGGGGTTTTTCGTGAGAGATACAAAAACCTCAGTGGGTCGCTCCCTTGACCTGGGCCATTACCTCGGCCACGAAATCGTCCTGCTTCTTCTCGATACCGGCACCGACCTCGTAGCGCTCGAAGGCAACCACTTCCGCCTTGGCGCCCTTCACGAGCTTCTCGATCGTCTGATCGGGGTCCTTCACGAAGGCCTGACCCAGCAGCGTGATTTCACCCAGCGACTTGCGCAGGCGACCCTCGACCATCTTGGCGACGATCTCCGGCGGCTTGCCCTCGCCCTGTGCCTGCTCCGTGAGGATCTCGCGCTCCTTGGCGACCACATCAGCCGGAACGTCGGCCATGGTGCGGTACTTCGGATTGCTGGCAGCCACGTGCATAGCCAAGTCGTGAGCCAGAGTGGCATCCCCACCCTTCACAACTACCAGCGCGCCAATTCGCGTTCCGTGCACATAGGCGCCGAGGGTGCCCTCGGAGCTGAGCACGGTGTAACGGCGAACGCTGATGTTCTCACCGATCTTCGCGACCAGCGCACGGCGGCGCTCGTCGACGGTCTCTCCGCTGTCCAGCTTGCTGCCCATCAGCGATTCGAGGCTGCCCGCTCCGACGGCCAGGGCCTTGGCGGCCACAGACTGTGCAAAGCCGCGGAAATCCTGCTCGCGGGCCACGAAGTCGGTCTCGCAGTTGATTTCCACCATCGCGGCCTTGCGGCCGTCGGCTGACTTTTCCACCACGATGACGCCTTCAGCAGCGACGCGGGCGGCTTTCTTGTCGGCCTTGGCGAGCCCCTGCTTGCGCATCAGCTCGGCAGCGGCATCCAGGTCGCCCTTGGTTTCCACCAGGGCTTTCTTACATTCCATCATCCCAGCGCCGGTCCGCTCGCGGAGCTGCTTAACCGCATCTGCAGTTATGGTCATAAACTCTACCCTCTAGTCTCTGCCGCCGGTTCGGCCACCTGGACGGCCACCACCGCGTCGCGCGCCACCAGGGGGGCGTGCAGGAGGCCGACGATCGACAACGGGTGCCGGAACTGGCGCCAGGCCAACCGCAGCCGCCACGAGTGCCGGATCCTCGGCATCCAGATCGTCGACAATGTCCGACTCAGGCACTTCGACGCCCGCCACCGGCTCCGGAACCGCTCCGGGAACACCTGGGCGGCGACCCCGAGCCGGGGCCTTTTTGCGAACGTTGGCAGCAGGACGCGGACGACCGCCCCTGGCGGCCTTCTTGCGCGGGTTGCCGGCTTCATCCAGCTCTACGAACTCGTCCTCGCCAACAGGCGCGGACGGTACGGATTCCTTGCCCTCGATGACAGCATCCGCCATGCCCGTCGTATAGAGCTGAACGGCGCGCATCGCGTCGTCGTTACCCGGGATGACGTAGTCGATTCCGTCCGGGGAGCAATTGGTGTCCACGATCGCGACGACCGGGATACCGAGTTTATGGGCTTCGTGAATGGCGATCTTTTCGTGGCCGACGTCGATCACGAACATGGCATCCGGCAGGGAGTCCATGTCTTTGATACCACCCAGGCTGCGCTCCAGCTTGTCCATCTCGCGACGCAATTGGGTCGCTTCCTTCTTGCCGCGCTTGTCCAGCGCGCCCGAGACCTGCAATTCGGTGATCTCAGCCAGCCGCTTGATGGATTGGCGGATGGTCTTGAAATTGGTGAGCATGCCGCCCAGCCAGCGCTGGTTCACGAACGGCTGGCCGGAACGGGCAGCTTCGCGCTGCACCGCTTCGCGGGCGGAACGCTTCGTCCCTACGAAAAGCACGGTGCCGCCGTCGGAAATGACGCCCTTCACGAAGTTCGCAGCTTCCGTGTACAGGGGCTGCGTCTTTTCCAGGTTGATGATGTGGATCTTGTTGCGTTCGCCAAAGATGTATTGGGCCATCTTCGGGTTCCAGAAACGGGTCTGATGTCCGAAATGGACGCCCGCTTCCAGCATCTGTCGCATTGACACGCCGGGCATATAAAGTCTCCAGTTTGGGTTGGGCCTCCGCGTATCCCTGATAGCCACCCTTGACGTATGCACCGTTAGGCACAATTTTACGTCTAGAGCACCCAGCCACCAGGTTTACAAAGATACGCGTGTGGGGTTGCGTTGCCAAAAAAGGCCGCGCTTTATAGCATGTCGGTCGAGTCTGAACAATGCCTTACGCGCGCCTACCGGAAGACTCACACTGAATCTATGCATGTGACCATCAAGACCCCTGAAGAGCAGGAAAAAATGCGTGTCGCCGGACGCCTCGCCGCCGAGGTGCTCGACATGATCGGCGAGCACGTCGTGCCCGGTGTTACGACCGAAGAGCTCGACAAGCTTTGCCACGACTACATCGTCGATGTGCAGCGCTCCATTCCTGCCAACCTCAACTACCGCGGCTTCCCGAAGACGATCTGTACTTCGGTGAATCACGTCGTGTGCCACGGAATTCCGAATGATAAGCGGCTCAAAGCCGGTGACATCGTGAATATCGATGTCACTGTGATCCGCGAAGGATTCCACGGCGATACCAGCCGCATGTACTTCGTTGGCAAGCCGCCAACGCATGCGCAACGGCTGGCAGAAACCTGTTTTGAAGCAATGTGGCGGGGTATCGAGACCGTGAAGCCGGGGTCGCGGCTCGGTGATATCGGCCACGCGATTCAGGCGTTCGTCGAAGAGCGCAATTACACAGTTGTACGAGAGTACTGCGGCCACGGTATTGGTCGCGTGTATCACGAGGACCCGCAGGTTCTGCACTATGGCGAGCCTGGTACGGGCCTGGAGCTGAAGAAGGGAATGACGTTTACCGTGGAACCCATGGTGAACGCCGGCAAGCGGCACGTGCGGTTGCTGGGCGACGGGTGGACGGTAATTACGAAGGACCACTCCCTGTCCGCGCAATGGGAGCACACGGTGCTGGTAACGGACACGGGAGTTGAAGTGCTAACCCTCGGCGCGGCCGGGAAACACTAGCGCAACGCTACCTTGCCGGCAAAAACCACGCTTTTTGCCGGCCGCCCAAAGGACCGCCGCGGCCGACTCCGCCGAAAGGGCCGCAGGCCACTTTCGGCCAATGGACAATAGAGCACACTGTTCTAGTCACGGACACGGGCGTCGAAGTTTTGACCTTGGGAGCCGCCGGCCGTCATTAGATATCTGTATCCGGCATAATGGACGCATGCCGGTCGGAGACATCGACATACTGGAAGAGCCGCTGCCGCTACCGACCCGTAGCGCTCCATGGCCATTGCTCAATCGTTTGCCGGCTCTGCTGGCGGACTCCAACGGCTCTCCCACTGCCTATCGCGACTACCTGCGCCAGGCTCATGAAGAGCTGAAAGCCCGTTTTCTGGCCGAGGATCCCATTGAGGATCTCGTGCATGCTCGTGCCGCGCTCATCGATATAGTCCTGCGCGAAGCCTGGCGCAGCCAACATCTCGCCGATGTCGATGCTTGGGCGCTGGTCGCCGTTGGCGGCTACGGACGCGGCGAGCTGCATCCTTGCTCCGACATCGACATCATGGTGTTGGTGCCGCAACCCCCGGATGCCGACGGCCGCGGCAAACTCGAACGGCTGGTCACCTTCTTCTGGGATATCGGCCTCGAAGTAGGCCATAGCGTCCGCACAGTTGAAGAGTGCGTTCAGGAATCTACCGCTGACGTCAGCGTCATGACCACGCTGCTCGAAGCCCGGCAGCTGGCTGGAGATTCATCGCTCGTTGACCGCATGCGAACGGCGCTCTCGCCCGAACATGTTTGGCCGGTCAAAGAATTCTTTGAAGCCAAAGTCCGCGAACAAGCCGACCGACACACCAAGGCTCACGACACAGCCTACAATCTGGAACCCAACGTAAAGACCGGCCCCGGCGGACTGCGCGACATTCAGACGATTGCCTGGGTTGCCAAGCGTCATTTCGGCTCAGACACGCTCGACGGTCTCGCCACCCGAGGATTTCTGTCGGTGGCGGAGCTGCGTCGATTGAAAACAGCGCAGGCCTTCCTGTGGAAAGTGCGCTTCGGTTTGCACATCCTGACAGGCCGCCGCGAGGACCGGTTGCTGTTCGATCACCAGATCCGGCTCGCGCAGTCCTTCGGCTATGAGGATGCGTCCTACACTCTGGCGGTTGAGCAGTTCATGCAGCGGTACTACCGCACCGTCATGGATGTCAGCCTGCTGAACGAGTTGTTGTTGCAGTTGTTTCGCGAGGCCATCCTGACGGAAAGCGAGCCGCCGCGACCGTTGAATGCGCGCTTCCAGGTGCGCAACGGCTCGCTCGAGGCCGTCAGCAGCGATGTGTTCGCACGAACGCCCTCCGCCATTCTCGAGCTGTTCGTCCTGTTGCAGCAGAATCCCGAAATCAACGGCGTCCGTGCTTCCACGATGCGCGCGGTCGCCCGCAGCCTGTGGCTGATCGATGAGGAGTTCCGGCAGAACCCTCGCAACCACCGGCTGTTTCTCGAGATTGTCCGTGCACCCGTAGGAGTGACGCACGAGCTGCGTCGCATGAACACCTATGGCGTGTTAGGTCGGTACATTCCTGCGTTCGGACGCATCGTCGGGCGCATGCAGTACGATCTATTCCACGCCTACACAGTTGACGCTCATACGCTGTTTGTCGTGAGCAATCTGCGCCGGTTTGCGATTCCTCGGTACGACCTCGAGCTGCCGGCGGCCTCGCGGATCATGCAGTCTCTGCCGCGGACCGAGATCGTGTATCTCGCCGCCCTCTTCCATGACATTGCCAAAGGACGCGGTGGCGATCATTCCGAGTTGGGTGGTGTCGATGCCGAGGCCTTCTGCCTGGAGCAGGGACTGTCCCCGTATGATGCGCGACTGGTTGCATGGCTGGTGCGCAACCACCTGGAGCTGTCAATCACTGCCCAGAAGCAGGACATTGCCGATCCCCAGGTGATCAATGCCTTTGCGCGCAAGGTTGGCGACGAAACCCACCTCGACTATCTGTACGTGTTGACCTGCGCCGATGTACGCGGAACCAACCCGAAGCTGTGGAATTCCTGGAAGGCCTCCCTGTTTCACGAGTTCTATGATCGCGTGAAACGGGCGCTGCGCCGTGGGCTCGAGAGCCCGATCGACCAGGAGCAACTGGTTCGGGAAACGCAGGAAGCGGCGCGGCGGCTGCTGAAGGACGCTGGGGTTTCCGACGCCGAGGTGCAGCAGAATTGGTCGCGCTTTGGGGCGCCGTATTTCCTGAGGCACACGCCGGAGGAAATTGCATGGCACACCGGGCTGTTGGCCGAACGTGAGTCCGGCTCGGATGAACCGTTGGTGGCTTTGGATCCGCGCGGGGTTCGTGGCACGACCTCAGTATTGATTTTCGCGCGCCCCAGCCGACACGGATTCGCGCGCACGACGGCCGTTCTGGACCAGTTGGGACTGAACGTCGTTGATGCGCGCATCACGCCTACGGAAGACGGCTTCAGCCTCGACCTGTATCACGTGTTGGAAGACGACGGCGCTCCCATCAGCGATAGTGATCGCAAGAGTGAGATCGAACATGCGATCTGGCGCTCGCTGCAGCGACCCGAGGATACGCCGTTCGCCGTGTCGCGACGGGCGCCAAGACAGGCGCGGATGTTCAACACCCCAACGCAGATCGCCCTGAACGTGGACGACCGCAATCGACGCTCGGTGTTGGAGCTGACGGCAGGCGACCGGCCCGGCTTGTTGAGTGATATCGGCAAGGTGCTCATGGAGCAGCACTTGCAACTGCACGATGCGAAGATCATGACCGTGGGTGAGCGCGCCGAGGACGTTTTCTACATTACCGACTTTGAGCAGCGTCCGCTCACTGCGGAAGCCGCGCAGACGTTGCGCGAAAAACTGATGCAGGCGCTGGATCGGCGGCGAGCCGCCTGATGGCAGCGTTGGAGTTTGACCGGCCGCGTGACGCGGCCGTCGTTGCCCCTCTGATGACCGTGGCATTCAGTCGGCCCGATGGCTTGGCCGCTGTGGCCCGCCCGAAGACATCGATGACATCTTGCTCAGCCCACCGGCGCCGGCCGTCGCTTGCCGCCCGAGGCGCCCTGTGAACCCGCGTCTCAAGCGTCTGCACGCGTATCCCTTTGAACGTCTTGCCCGCCTCAAGGCAGGTGCCACGCCGCCGGCAGGACTTCCGCACATCGCGATGTCCATCGGCGAGCCCCAACACTCACCGCCGGCCTTTGTGCTCGACTCTCTGCGGGAAAACCTGCATCGGCTCGGCAGTTACCCCGCGACAGCGGGGCTGCCGGAGTTTCGGGCGTCGGCGGCTCGATGGCTGCAGCGGCGGTTCAAGCTGCCTGTTGGGAGCGTGAACCCGGAAACGATGGTGTTGCCTGTCAACGGAACGCGCGAAGCGCTCTTCGCTTTCGTTCAGGCCGTCGTCGACGACCAAACACAACCGCTCGTGGCGATGCCGAACCCGTTCTACCAGATATACGAGGGCGCGGCGTTACTCGCCGGCGCCGAGCCTTGGTTCATGAACACAACAGCAGCGACCGGGTATGCGCCCGACCTCGATGCCGTTGGCGAACACAACTGGAGCCGCTGCCAGGTGTTGTTCCTGTGCAGCCCTGGCAACCCCAGCGGCGCCGTCCTGTCGCAGGCGTTTCTGCTGCGAGCGCTCGAGCTGGCGAACCGTCATGACTTCATCATCGCCGCCGATGAGTGTTATTCCGAGATATATCCCGATGAGGGCGCCCCGCCCTCCGGTCTGCTGCAGGCCGCGCTGGCGGCGGGCCACAACAGCTTCGAGCGCTGCGTGGTATTTCACAGTCTTTCCAAGCGCTCCAGTGTGCCCGGGCTCCGCTCCGGGTTCGTCGCGGGTGATCCGCAGGTTGTCGCGAAGTTTCTGTTGTATCGGACCTACCATGGAAGCGCCATGTCGGTACCGACTCAACTGGCCAGCATCGCTGCGTGGGATGAAGACGGCCACGTCGTCGCGAACCGCCGCCTGTACCAGGAGAAGTTCGACAAGGTGATTCCCATGTTGTCGGACGTTCTGGACATCGAACGTCCCCAGGGTGGGTTCTATCTGTGGACTGACGTTCGCGGCGACGACGAGAAATTTACGCGCGACCTGTTCGTGCGACAGAATGTGACGGTGCTGCCGGGTTCGTACCTGGCTCGCTTGCATGATGGAATCAATCCCGGCGCCGGCCGCGTGCGGATCTCCCTGGTCCCCACAGTTGCGCAGTGCGTCGAAGCCGCCGAGCGCATCCGCTCTCTAGTCAAAGGGTAAACATGACCGATCTCGCGAAGCTGCAGTCCCTGATTGACGGTGCTTTTGAGCGCCGGGCCGAGCTCACCCCGCGCAACCTGCCGGCAGATCTGGGTGCGGCGATCGATGAGTGCATCGAGTTGTTGGACAGCGGCAAGGCGCGCGTCGCAGAGCCGAAGGACGGCAAATGGGTCGTCAACGAATGGCTGAAGAAAGCCGTGCTGCTTTATTTCCGTTCACACGACAACGTGGTGATGGATGCGGGCTACACGCGTTTCTATGACAAGGTGCCGTTGAAATACGCGCAGGCGACGGAGGCCGAGCTGAAGGCAGGCGGCGCCCGTGTCGTCCCTCACGCGGTGGTGAGAAAAGGCTCTTATATCGCGCCAAACGTGGTGCTGATGCCGAGCTACGTCAACATTGGCGCCCATGTCGGCTCGGGCACCATGGTGGACACCTGGGCCACGGTCGGGTCGTGTGCGCAAATCGGCCGCAACGTCCACCTGTCAGGCGGCGTTGGAATTGGCGGTGTCCTGGAGCCGCTGCAGGCCAGCCCCACCATCATCGAAGACGACTGCTTCATCGGCGCCCGTTCCGAGGTCGTCGAAGGTGTGGTCGTCGAGGCAGGCTCGGTCATCTCCATGGGCGTGTACCTGGGACAAAGCACGAGCATCTATGACCGAACCACCGGAACGATCCTCCGGGGTCGCGTCCCGGCCGGCTCCGTAGTCGTCCCCGGAACATTGCCGTCCTCTGACGGCAAATACGGCCTCTACTGCGCCGTGATCGTGAAGCGGGTCGATGCGCAGACCCGCTCCAAGACATCCATCAACGACCTGCTGCGGGTCGTCGATTAAAAGTTGAAACGACCGCCGATCATCGGCGCCCAGTCATTCTTGTACAGGAAGCCCGAGGCCAGGCCGTCGGACGCGGCCGAGTAGTTGACGCCCGCATAGGTGTCAAAACGCCGTGTCCAGCGGTAGTCCGCCACCATGGAGGCATCGTGGAACAATCCCGAGCAGGTCGTCGCGCTGACGTCCGAACAGTGATTGGCCGCGTAGCTGTTCTGCTTGAAGTGATAGTAGGCCGTGGTCAGGTCAAATTTTTTGGTGACGGACCAGCGCACGCCGACCCAACTGTATTCGAGGACCTTGTTGATGTTGAAGGCGGTATTGTTGACCACGCTCATCACGTACCCGCCGATGGTCACCGTGCCGACCGCGAGCGGATCCTTTGGATTGGCGTACTTCATATGCTCGTACCCGGCGTAGATCTTGACCGGCTGCCAGGTGTAGTTGGCCATGAAGGCAAAGGCGGTGTTGTCGGAGATCGTTCCCGCCAGGGTGCCGGGCGCGGCGGTGTTCTGGGCCGCAGTCAGCGAGGCCAGGTTGACCGCTCCCCGCACTTTTCCATACAACGCATCGACTGACAGTCCCGCGTAGTCAGCACCGATATCAACCGACTCGGCGCCCTCCGGTACCGTCCCGCGCTGGCCAAACTGGTAGAGCACAGCGACACGCGCGGGACCATACGCATAGACGTACTTGAGCATGTCATCCAGCGCCTTGTCCTCGGTGTCACCGAGGCCTCCGGAGGTGCCCGAATAGGCGATTGGCGAGAACGCCTGGGCCTGCAACTGCGGGTCGTATTTGAGCAGGTTGTCGGCCATCAGCGAGTTCTGGCGCCCGAAGGTCAGGGTGCCGAAGGTGTTGGAGGCAATTCCGACGTACGCGCCGCCCTGGAACGCCTGCCCGGCGCGGCTCGAATCACTGGCGGTGATCCTCTGATTGTTGGCGCGGCCGTTGTTGTCGATCAGGGACCTGGGACCGTCGGTCAAACGTCCGGAGGTCGGATTGAAACCGGTCTCCAGCTTGAAGACACCCTTCAGGTCGCCCACGCCCAACGGCTCTATACCCGACACGCCGACCTTGGACTGGCTCAGGCCATTGGGTGCGAGCGAGGTGATGGGATGGTTGCTGAAACTCTGTAGAACGAAAGGCAGTCCGGGGCCATAGGTCGGGCTGAGAGGCGCTCCGTGGCTGAGATACGCCACCCCGACATCGATCGTTCCGTAGAGGGTGATGCCGTTCCAGGTGATGGGCTGGGGGCCTGCCAACTTGGGTGCCGATGCGGCCTCCTTGGCATTCACCGACCGGTTGGGTGACGGACTCTGATCGACGTCGGTTTTGGGAGCCTGCGCCTGCGTGCTCCCGGAGCCCGGTCCGTTGACCTTTTTCGTCAACTCTTCAACCTGCTTCTGCAGGGCTTTGACCTGATCCCGCAACTCCTGGTCGGACTTGTCATCCGCCAGTGTCTGACTCGTGTAGCCCCCCAAAGTCAACAGTCCCGCAATGGCCATGGCCACCGGCCTGGAAGCATTCCTTTCCGTCATGTCGAGTCCCCCTCCGGAAGTCGTTCGGTTATGTAGCGTTACCCCACCCGTTGCATAGATACGACATCGGTTATCCGCCTTCGGATACGACATCGTTCGATTCTTGGATCAGATATTTCACACTTTGTATTCTGTGTTTATGCCCTATTGTATGCCCGTATGCGGCACTAATGTCCAGATGGTTATTAGGACACCCTGAAATGGCCGTTTCAGTGGGGTGAACGGCTCAAATAGCGGCCCTAAGATATATGTGCATGGCAGCACTCCCAGACAGAGCTGCTGGACGTCCTATTCCGGTTGGGAACGCGCGTCTCTTTTCTCCCACGCGAATCGTCACCGCTTCGTCACCCGCGCTCGACTGACTTCATAACCAGTCGCTGCCTAGGATTCGCCCGCATAACAACACCTGTGGAGAATCCATGTCCCCTCGCAACCGGCCGGCGCCACGCGCCGCTACGTCTCACCGTGCAACACGCAGATTTCTCATCACCGCCGCCGTCCTCGCGAGTTGCGCCGGGATCTCGACCGCCGGTGCGGCCGGCGTCGACATCGGGGCCAACACAACCATCGGCGGCGAGTTGTTCTCTGACTTCAGCCGCATTCAGTTGCAAAACGAAAATGCCAACGGTCAGAGAGTCGATACCGCCCCGAACGGCACCGGCTTTGACATCAAGCGCCTCTACTTGGTTGTCGATCACAGGTTCAATGACATATTTTCCGCCGACCTGACCACGGACGCGCAATTCAGCACCGCGAGCACTACAACGGTCACCACGCCAGCGCCGGCGGGTTCCACGACAACGGGTACCGCCACGGCGCTCACGAACCAGAACACCAGTGGCGGCGTCACCGAAGTGTTCATCAAGAAGCTGTACCTCGAAGGCGCATTCAACAAGCTGTTTGTGCTGAGAGTCGGCGCCTACAACGGCGCCTGGACCTCCTTCGTCGAGAGCAACTACGGCTATCGCTACATCGACAAAACCACGACCGACCGGCTGGGATTTGCCAACACCGCCGACTGGGGTCTGCACGCCAGTGGTGTGTATGGCGCAAATCTCGTCAATTACCAGTTCTCGGTGGTCAACGGTGCCGGCTACAAGAACCCGTCACGTACCAAGGACGTCGACTTCGAAGGCCGCATCGGTGTCAATCCGATCAGTTGGTTGACTGTGGGCGGCGGCTTTTACAGCGGTCATCTGGGCCAGATCACGGCCGCGAACGAGAATTTCCCGAAGCACACCGCTACCCGCTTTGACGGGCTGGTTGCCGTCAACATCATTGGAATTCACGTCGGTACCGAGTGGTATCAGGCGAAGAACTACAAGACGGTCAACACCCCTGCAGCCTCCGTGTACGGCACCTCGGCCGTGGTAAACACAGCGGCCGCGGGCCCTGCCAGCGACAAGGCCAATGGCTTCTCGAGCTGGGTGTCCTATGACATCAACAGCCAGTTCAATGTGTTCGCCCGCTATGACGATGCGAAGTTGAGCGCGGATATCAATCCGAAGCTGCGTGACGAGTACTTCAATCTCGGCGCCGCCTACAAGCCGATCAAGCCGCTCGATGTGGCCGTCGTCTACAAGAACGAGAAGGTCGAGCACGGCAGCAACACGGTGAGTGGCGCGGATGCGAACGGGTCTTATACGATTGGCGGTGCCAACTCGAACCGTTACGGACGGTTCAGCGAGTACGGCGTGTACGTGCACTACAAGTTCTGATCAATGACTGTCATGCGCTTGCCGTTGCGCACATTGCTCGGCGCGATCGGGTTGGCGGCTGCGTCGCTTGCGACAGCCGCCGACTCCTTCACCGTGGGGGTCCTCTCCTGCGCGGCGGAATCTGATCGTGACCGGCGATTGGAGTGTTATGACCGCGCGGTAGCAGGCTACACGGCTGCGTTGGCGGGCAGTAAGCGCGACTCCGTTGCGGGCATGGCGCCGCCCGCCGTGGCGAGCCCCGGCGTCGCAGCGACCCCGGCAACACGTGCAGCGGCGACCGGAAGCTCGACACCGCCACGAGCAACGGGTGCATCGGCGGTCGTCGGCTCAACACCGGCGGTTACGGAAACGGGCGCACCCGCGGTCGTCGGCTCAGCACCGGCGGTGGCGGGCTCGGCACCGGCCGTTGCGGCGGAAGCCGCAGAGAAGCCGGTGGGGCCGGCCGCCCCGCGACACGTGGCCGCGCGCATTTCGAGCATCGAGCACTTCCCGGACTATGTAGTCGTCCACCTGGACAACCAGCAGACCTGGAAACAGGTGTCGGACAGCCCCGGTGGCCTGGTGCTGCGCAACGGCGATCCGGTCACCATTGACAAGCAGATGGGTAGCTACTGGCTTGCGGGCCCCAAAGGCGAAGCCGTCCAGGTACGGCTCGAAACTCCGAAGCCGTAGCCGGGCGACTCCGGCGCGGGCCCGCGCCACCCCGGCCGCAACCCGGATGAAACATTCTTCATCCTGCGCCCATACCCCCGCAAAGAGCGCTCCGGGGCGCGACGGTTAAACATCCTTCATCGAGCTGCGGCCGCCCCCGGCCTAGCATTTCTCCAACCGAACACGGTAACAGTTGGTTGGAGAGCAAGATGAACTACGGCAAACGCGTGATGTTGGGTGTTGTATCGAGCGCTCTTGCAGGAGCGTGCATGGTCGGCTGCGCTACGCCGGCCAGCGACGCTGCGCAGAACCCCGCCGCCACGGGGCGCATTGCCGGGATTTGTCAGAACGTGCTGGGACTGAGCCCGACGGAGCGCCTCACGGGAGGCAACTGGATGGGCAACGACAAGTTGGATTATTGGACCAGTCACTACCGGGGCTGCCTCGCCAGCCTGTCCGATTCCCAGCAGGGCGCCCGCGACAGCGCGGTTGTACAGCAGGCTGAAGATCGCTGTCGCGCCAAAGGCCTGCAGGCGGGTAGCCCGGACCTGGCACTGTGTGTCTTGCAGTCGGCGAACGAACATCCGGAGCCGGCCGCCTCGCAGGCTACGGCCAATGTGCCGGCAACGGCCAGGGCGCAGGCGACCTCCGGTGAGCCCACCGCCGCCCCGGGTTCGTTCTATTTTGCTTCGACAAACGACATTGCACGGCGGGAACGAGTTGCCTGCGCAGCACTCGGCCTGTCGCCGGCACAAGCGGAATTCAAAGGCTGTGTGCAGCAATTGCGAGCGACGTTTTACGCGATCGATCACCCCATCAATTGATCGCCTGCAAAACACCGTCGGCTGCTCCCGAGCCAGCCAGATACCCTATTATGAGGTCGTTAACGCCTTCAGCAGCACGGGGCATCGCATTGAGCTCGAGGAGCAACGCGGCCGAGACGCCGGCGACGCGCATTCTGGTGATCGAGGACGACCGGGAAATGTCGGCCGCGATCGTGGAGTGCCTCACGAGTAACGGCTACTCGGTGCAAGCATCACTTGATGGAACGGAGGGCCTCGGCCTGGCATTGAGCGGACGCTTCGATCTGGTGACACTGGACAGGATGCTTCCGGGTCACAACGGCCTGCAAATTGCGGAGGCTCTGCGGGGCGCGGGTCTGACTACGCCGATCCTGATGCTGAGCGCGCTGTCGGAGTTGGACGAACGCCTGGCCGGTTTGCGTGCCGGCGGTGACGACTACGTCATCAAACCTTTCGAGCCCTCGGAGCTGGCAGTCCGTGTCGCAGTGTTATTGCGGCGTACCGCGATGACACAGGGCCCACCGCTGCTGTTGCGCGCTGGCGATCTCGAGCTCGATCTGGTTGCGCGCGAAGCACGCCGGCAGGGTCGCGCGATCGAGCTGCTGCCCACCGAATTCAAGCTCCTCGAGTTCCTGATGCGCAATCCGGGGCAGATGCTCAGCCGGCGGATGATCTTCGAGCACGTCTGGGGATATCACTTTGACCCCGGCACCAACCTGATCGATGTGCACGTCGGCAAGCTGCGCAAGAAAATCGACCATCCCGACAGACCCTCGCTCATTCGGACCGAGCGCGGCTCAGGTTATATCCTCGATGCGCTTTAGCGAGCTCAGGCGCACGACGACTTTCCGCCTGACCATCCTCTACGGGGCGCTGTTCGCTCTGGGGACTCTCGCGCTGTTGGGGATGGTCTATATCCGGTCCGTCGTCTATATGACGGGCCGTGTGGACCACATCATCGATATCCAGGCGGATGCCCTGCTGCATTCGCCCCGCCCCGGTCTGCGCCAACGCCTGATCGAGGATCTCACTCTCAACGGCGACCGGATGGTGGTGTTCGGTCTCTTTTCCGCCGGCGGCGAACGTCTTGCCGGCAACCTGCCGAGCCTGCCTGCGGGACTGCATCTCAACCAGGAGCCGGTCGAATTTCCCCCGAGCACCGGCTTTCCCGCGAGCGCGCGACTGATCTCGCGGGCATTACCGGGTGGCGAGATTCTGGTTGTAGGGCGCGATGTGAGTCAGCTCGAGCAGATGCGCTCCATCACTCGCTCGGCGCTGATCTGGAGCGGCATCGCAATCATCATCGCGGTGCTCGTTTGCGGCACCGTCCTCAGCATCCGCCCCATGCAACGGATTCAACGGCTAGGGGCGGTCGCCCAGGATATAGCGCGCGGGGACCTGAAGCGCCGCATGCCGACGAGCGGCCGCCGGGATGAGCTCGACATGCTTGCAGAAGCGCTCAACCATATGATCGGCGAGGTCGAGAGATTGATGTCCGAGGTGCAGAGCGCGACCGCCGTGATCGCTCACGACCTGCTCAGCCCGCTGGCCAACGTAACACAGCAATTGCGCCGCCTGCAGTCATCCAAGCAGATCGAAAGCACCGACATCGCACCGATCACGGAGCGGATCGAGGACGTGCTGGAGCGCTTCCGGGCGATCCTGCGGCTAGCGGACCTGGAGGCCGGCAAACGTCGCGCCGGTTTCAAACACGTCGATCTGGCCGAGCTCGTCGAATCTGCCACGCAATTGTATGTTCCCCTGGCAGAGGAAGCCGGCGTACACCTGCTCTCCGACATCGAGCGCGGCAGCGTCGCCCATGGAGACCCCGAGCTGCTGTTCGAAGCTCTCAGCAACCTCATCGACAATGCCATCAAGTTTTCCCCACAGGGCGGCACCGTCCGAGTGCGAGTCGGCAAGGATCCTGCGCGGCCGCAGTTGATTGTCGAAGACAACGGTCCGGGCATCCCTGCGCAGGAGCGAACCGCCGTGCTGCAACGTTTCTACCGCGTCGAGCGGAATCGACCAGTGCCCGGGTCCGGGCTCGGCCTGAGCGTCGTGGCCGCGATTGTCCGATTGCACGACTTTGACCTCGTGCTGGAGGACGCTGGTCCGGGCGTTCGAGCAATAATTGAGTGCCGCACTTCTGAACCGCGCGCGCAATCTCCAGTGCTTCCGTGACCGGGACGGGGTGCCGCCAGGCTCACTTCAACACTTCGTCACCGGCCAAAACCCGGTGGAACGCGGCGACCACTGCCGGTTCCGGGAAGTGCGCGGGCGGCAATTGCTGGTAGTTCTCCCAACCGCCGCCCAAGCTGCGGTAGAGCGCTATGAACTCCTCAGCGGCACCCAACTGCGCGGCTGTGTACTGTTCCTCAATGTCATATTGCTGACGTTCGGCATCCACGAGGTTGAGAAAGTCGGTGAGACCCCGGACGTAGCGCTCGTTAGCGAGAGTGACCGCTCGTTGGCTGGCCGTCAGCGCATCACCCAGCTTCACCAGACTCTCCTGTTGCGCGGCGTAGGCGCTCCAGTTCGTGTCAACGTCCTTGACCGCGCTCTGAATGGCTGTTCGGTAGTTGATCAACTGGGCGCGTGTGCGCTGGTTGGCGATTTCAACTTGCGCGTCCAGCATCCCGAAATCCAACAGCGGCCACATTGCACCCACGCCTGCCGACCAGATGTGCTCGCCCACCTCCGGGGTCGTCTGTTTCTGGGCGCCGATCGCGGCACTGAGGGAGACCGAAGGAAACAGGTTGGCTGTGGCGACGCCCAGTCGAGCCGTTGAGCCCGCCAGCTCACGCTCCGCCTGAACAATCTCTGGGCGCCGCCGCAGTAGGTCAAGCGGCACGCCCGCCTGTACGGCTGCAGGGACTGAGGGGATCATCGCGGGCTTGTTCAGCTCGGTGACCAGGTCCTCAGGGTATTGGCCCAACAGCGTTGCAATTGTGTACTCGGCTGCGCTCACCTGCGCTTCGACAGGCGCGACCTGCGACTCCAATACGCCGAGTTCTCGAGTCGCCAGCGTCACGTCGAGTTCGTTTGTGATGCCGCGCTCGTAGCGTTCACGAGTCACTCGTTGAGACTCACGCAACGTATCGATGGCGGCATGCAGGACAGATGCTCGCATCTGGAGACCGCGGAGGTCGACGTAGGCGCGGGCTACGTTGGATATGACAGTGATGAGTACAGCGTTGCGCTGGGCGGCTGTGGCCTGCGCGTCGGCGCGGGCAGCTTGCATCTCACGGCGGTATTTGCCGAAGAGGTCTATCTCCCAGACGGCGTCGAATCCGCCGAGCTGGTTGATGTGTTGCAAGCCGCTGGAGGTGTCAGCAGACCGCAGCGCTTGATCCGCGTGGCCTCGGCTGAGATCAGACCCGGTGCCCCGCCCCGCCGCCCCGCTAGCGGATACCTCCGGCAGCGCGCTGCCGACGATCGCGATTTCATACGTACGCGCGGCTTGGAGACGGTCGAGTGCAATCAGCGCATCAGGGTTGGACCGCACTGCCCGGTCGACGAGCGAGTCGAGCTCCGGGTCATTCAAGGCGTGCCACCAGCCCGCGAGATCGACATTCGTGGTGGCATTGCCGACAGCGCCACGATTAACCGCATCGAATGCCTGAGGCACATGCTCCTCAGGAGTGTGATAATTGGGGCCCACCGCGCAGCTCGCCACGGCGATGGCGCTCATCAAGACGCTGGCGCTACGCGTCAATTTGGCCATGGCGTTGCTCATTAGTGGCCCGCCGAACCCGAATTGTTCGCGGTCGCGCGTGCGTCGGACGATGTTGAACCTGCCGACGCCAGTGGGGCGGCGGTCGGGCCCGCAACTAACTTCGGTTGGACCTCATCGCCCTCGAGGACCTGGCTGCTGAGGTTGAGCGCCAAGCGGTCGCCGGCGGACACGCCTGAGCCCAGCTCGATCACGTTGCCATCGTCACGCGCTATGGTTACATGTTGAAACGATACGCGGTCATTGCCGTCGACGCGCGCTACTTGCGCGCCACCGGCGCGGAAATCCAGTGCGGCAGCGGGGATCTCCACTGCGCCCTTGGGCTGCAGCGCGAATCCAACGTTTACGTACATCCCAGGCACGAGCGACTGTTGAGGATTGTCGAGGTCGACCTCGACGCGAAGTGTCCGTGACTTCTGGTCCAATGCCTCGGAGGTTCGAGTCACTTTAGCCGTATAGACCGGCCCAGCGCCGTTGGAGGTGCGGACCTCAACGGGAGATTGGTTCTGCGCCAGATCAGCGGCAGCGCTCTGCGGGACATCCACAAACACCCGCATCGGATTATTTTGTGTCAGCACATACAGCGGCGTCGTGGCATTCGTACTGCCGGCAGTAACGAGATTACCGATATCAATGTGTCGCTCAGTCACAACCCCATCGAACGGCGCAGTCACCTGCTTAAACTGCGCCATCGCAACATACTGATCGACATGCGCCTGATCCAACGCAACATCAGCCTTAGCTGACTCGAGCCGCGCCACGGCACTGTCGTAGTCAGCACGCTTCTGCTCACGCTCCTGATCCGACACGACGCCCTTGGGCGAATCGCGCCAGCGGTCATAGGTGGTCTTGGCGAACTCGGCTTCCGCCTTACGCACCGACACCTGCGCTTTGGCAGCATTGAGCTGCGCACGCGCGGCTGTCAGCTGCGCATCCAGGTCAGGGGTCTCGATCAGAGCCAGCACCTGACCCTTGTGCACGGTATCGCCAATATCGGAGTACCACTTACCCACAAACCCATTCACCCGCGCATAAATGGTGCTCGAATGCCATGCGGCAGTCTGGCCAGGCAGAACGAACCGCTGCGCCGAGCCAACCGGACGAGCTTCGATCACATCCACTGGTACGCGAGCCGTCGCTGCACGTTCAGTCCCTCCAGAGACGCTGCGATCTTTGAAGAACCGGTCGACCCGCACCACAATGAACGCGGCCACCAGAACGCCCACAAAAACGACGGCCATCTTTTTAATGCGCCGACCCGTGTCCGGATGAAAGTCTGTTGATACCGCGGACTCATCGTGGACTGCGATGTCATTACCGTAGGCGGTCGGCCGCACTGTCTCCTCGGGCTTCATGTCGCAACCTTTGGCATCGTCGTAAAGTGTTCAGCGGCAGGCCGCGGTGCTCGCCGCAGCAATCGATACATCGTCGGAACAAAAACCAGGGTCGCGAACGTTGCGAACAACAATCCGCCGATCACAGCCCTCGCCAGGGGCGCGTTCTGTTCACCGCCCTCGCCGACCCCGAGGGCCATGGGGATCATTCCCATGACCATCGCTCCGGCGGTCATCAAGACCGGACGAAGTCGAGTGAATCCCGCCGTCGCGGCCGCGACCAGCGGCGAATCACCTGCATCCATACGTTGATTGGCGAAACTGACTACCAGGATGCTGTTGGCCGTGGTGAGACCGATGCACATCAGGGTGCCCATCAGCGCCGGGACACTGAGATGGGTCTGCGTGAGGAACAACATCCACATCACGCCGCCGAGTGCGAACGGCACGGCCATCAGAACGATCAGCGGATCGATCCAGCTCTGGAAGTTGATGACCAGGAACAGGTAGATAAGGATCACGGCCAGCGCGATTCCGGAGAACAGGCCGGAATAGCTCTCCCGCATGGTCTCGACCTGGCCGCTCAGGGTAACGTGCATGGCCTTCTCGGCCGGCGGCTGGTTCTTCTTGATGACCTCGTCAATATCCTTCGACGCGGAGTACAAGTCACGGCCCTGAACGTCTGCGTGGACGTCGAACACCGGACGGATGTTGAGCTGAGAGGTTACCAACGGAATCCTCTGACGGCTGAAGGAGGACATGCCCATCAACAACTGCCCTCCGTTGTCCGATCCCGGCTTACCATCGCCTGCGGCGACGGGCATCGTCTGCAGATCCTGCGCCGAGGAGAAGCTGTACGTAGGTTGCTGCACGACCAACGGGTAACTGACATTGTTTCGAGGGTCGACCCAGAAGTTCGGCGAGGTCTGGGCACTGGAGTTGGTCGCCACCAGGACGTTGTTCGCGGCTTCGCGCTGAGTCATGCCCATCTGGTTGGCCAACGCGCGGTCCACGTCCACGGTAAGCGCAGGTGCATTTGGCACCTGGAACACGTGCGAGTCGACAACACCAGACACGTGTGAAAGTTGCGAAGCGAGCTTGGACGCAAGCGCGTAGGCGCTATCGGTGTCAGAAGCCGACACACGAATATCAATTGGTGCGGGCTGCCCGAAGTTGAGGACCTGGTCGACGATGTCTGCCGGCTGGAAGAAGAACTGCATCTGCGGGAAGCGCTTGGGCAATTCCCTACGCAGCATGGCAGTGAGCTCAGCTGTCGGCAGATGCTTCTCGTTGAGCGAGATGAGGATCTCGCCGTCCATCGGACCTACGGTGGCGGAATCGCTGAGGGCAATGTTGATACCGCTATAGGGCAGGCCGATGTTATCCAGCATCACGCTGATCTGGTCGTTGCCGACGAGCCTGCGGATGGTCGATTCAACTTTGGCGAAGTCTTCCTGGGTGGACTCAATGCGCGTACCTGGAGGGGCACGGACGTGCAGGCGCATCTCGCCTGCGTCAACCTGGGGGAAGAAGTCGCGGCCCAACTGAGGGAAGAGCAGCAGTGACACCGCCATCAAGGCAGCGAAGGCGATGACGGTGACCTTTGCTTCGGACAGCGCCCACGACAGTGTGTTGCGATACATCTCGCGGAAGCGCTGGAAGCCACGCTCAAACGCGAGGTGAATGCCGTGGAGGCGCTGCCCGATGCTGCGGACCCGGGTCTGAACGGCGGCATAGGCAGACGCCGGGCCCGCAGACGGGTGAACATGACCACCGGCATGACCCACGGCCTCGCCGGCAACCGACGCACCGTGGCCGGACGGAGCGCCGTGTGTCATTGATGCCATCAGGTAGTTGAACAACACCGGTACCATCGTGAACGACAGCACTAGGCTGGCCAACAGCGACACGATCACGGATACCGACAAGGGCGAGAACAGGTACTTAGCCGTGCCCTCCAACAGGAACACCGGCACGAACACAATACAAATACAGAGCGTCGACAGAACGGTGGGGATACCAACCTCCCCTGCTCCATTGATAATCGCGTCCTGCAACCGCGGATGCAGAGAAACGTGGCGTTCGATGTTCTCAATAACGACCGTGCCGTTATCAACCAGGATACCGACCGCCAGCGCAAACCCACCCAGCGTCATGGTGTTCAGCGTCTGTCCACCGGCCCCCATCACCAGGATCGCAGCCACGATCGACAAGGGAATCGCGGCGAGAATGATCAGGGTGAGGCGCCAGTTGCCGAGGAACAGCAGGATCATCAACGCCGTCAGGCCCGCTGCCATACATCCGCCCATCACGACGCTGTTGAGCGAAGCCTTCACAAACACCGATTGATCAAACAGCGCTTTGATCGACACCCCCGGTGGCAGCATGTGCTCAATATCGGGAAGCGCCGCCCGGACACCGTCGATGACTGCCAGCGTGGAGACGCCACCCGTCTTGCGGATGGTCATCAGTGCACCCGGAACGCCATCCACGGCAACCGAGTTTGTTTGCACCTGAAACCCATCGTGTACATGCGCAACATCACGCATGAATATCGTCCGCCCATCCACCTGCTTGATCGGAAACGAATTGATGGAATCGACCACGTCCGGGCTGTTGTTCATCGTGAGCATGTAGTCACGACGACCGATCTTTACGTCCCCGGAAGGAAGAATGACGTTCTGCTGCAAAAGCGCATCGCTGACATCCGCGGGCGTCAGGCCGCGTGAGTGCAGCGCCTGTGGATCCAGGTCAGCCATAATCACTCTCGGCTTGCCGCCGTAGGGATACGGCACGGTGGCGCCATGGACGACCGCCAACGCCGGACGAATGATGTTCTGACCCAGGTCGTTGAGCTTCGTATCGGGAAGCGACTTGCTTGACAGGCTCAATTGGATGATGGGGACGTCCGTTGCGCCGTAGCGCAGCACCATCGGTGGTGTGATGTTCGGCGGCATGTACTTCAGAACAACGAGCGCGCTGCTCGCCAACTGCGATACCGCTCGCGTGACATCCGCACCTTCGTGCAAGTACACCTTTTCGACGCCGACGCCCTGGTAGCTGGTCGCCTCAATACGTGCGATGTCATCGACCATAGACGCCATCTGGCGCTGATGGAGCGTCAGAATCCGATTCTGAATATCCTGCGCACTCATGCCGGCGTACGTCCACACCACGCTGACGACCGGGATATCCATCTCAGGGAAAATATCCACCGGCATTCGCAACGCCTCGGCGATTCCGAGCAGCGTAATGAGAATGAGAAGAGAGATGACCGTGTACGGCCGCCTGAGGACGTATTGAACGAGTGACATGAGAACTAAGCCCCGCGCGCCAGCGGTTGACGAACCCGAAAGCAGCTACCGCTGCCGGGCCGGCTCGTAACGTCGACCTCAGCCCCCTGGGCCGCGCAGATGGACTTGACGATTGAGAGTCCGAGCCCTGCACCGCCCTGCTCGCGTGAGCGCGAGTCGTCCACGCGGAAGAAGCGCTTGAACATGTGAGGGAGCGCTTCGGTTGGAATGCCGATTCCGTTGTCGATAACTTCCAGGACGGCGGTATCGCCTTCACGAGCGATTCTCAGGAGGACGTTGCCGCCGTTGTGGGTGTATTTGATGGCGTTGTCGAGGAGATTGACGACCACCTGCTTCATCCGGGACCGATCGCCTTCAACGAAAACGTCCGGCGCAACGTCGCATTCGACTCTGATGTGCTTGTCTTCAGCGAGCAGGCTCATCTGCTCGGCCGTGGTGGTTACGAGCTCCGCGAGATCAAATCGAACTCGCTCCGAAATCGCCTCCCCTGCATCCAGCTTGGAGAGCGCCAGGAGGCTCTCCACCACCTCCGTCAGGCGATCGACCTCCTCCAGGAGGCTGCCGAGGCTTTCACGGGTGTGCGCTTTCAGCAGCGCATCCTGGGCGAGGCTCTCGAGCTCACCTCGCAGAACGGTCAGCGGCGTCCGCAACTCGTGCGAAGCATCGGCAACGAACTGCTTCGAGGTCTGGATCGCGTCCTCCAGGCGGGCAATCATGTTGTTGAGTGAGATCGACAGGTGCTCGAGCTCGTCGCCGCTGTTCACGACCGGCAGACGCTCACTGAGGTTGTGCTGACTGATGTCCTCAGCCTTGTGCGCAATCTGATTGACGGGATTGAGAGCCCGCCGCACCAGCACAAATCCCCCACTTACGGCAATCAACACGCCGATGGGCAGTCCGTAGGCCAACAGCGATAAGACCTGCTGCAGGGTCTCCTCGGTGCGCGCCGTGGATACACCCACCTCCACGACATAATGTCGGCTCGCGACTGCGCCGATCAGAAGGGAGCCGCTGGGAAGTGCGACCTTCCGCTCAAACACGCCCGCGCGGTCGAACGCAGCCGCGCCGAGAGTCGGAACATCGGTCGGCATAAATGTCCCATCGTGTGGAGGACCCGAGACATAAAGATCGCCGCCGCCATCCCGAGTGATGCGAATGAAACGATCGTTCACGACCGGGGAATACAACTCTTCGACCTCGCGAGTCATGCCGACTTCGCCGGTGCGGTCGACAGATGCAATTAAAGTGTCCGCTATTTGTCGTGCACGCCGGGCCTGTGTATCCAGTACCGCGGACTCGAGATAGTGGCGTAAAAAGATCAAGGTCAAGCTTCCGAGAACGACGAACACGAGCGTCAGCACGCCGGCATACCAGGTGACCAACCTGAAGCTCAGCGAGCGGGTGTTCACGCGTCTGTGCTCTCGCCCAAGCCGTAGCCGACGCCGCGCACGGTTCGGATCAATTTCGTGGGAAATGGATCGTCCACTTTGCTGCGCAGGTGTCGGACGTAGACGTCCACGATGTTGGTGAGCCCCTCGAAGCTCTGATCCCAGACGTGCTCGATGATCATGGTGCGGGAGAACACCCGCCCCGGATGCGCCGCAAGGTACTCGAGGAGCGCGTACTCCTTCGGAGTGAGCTCGATCTTCTTCCCGGCACGCTTGACGTGCTGCGACAGCCGATCGACCTCCAGATCCCCCACTCGCAGGACGCTCGCCCGCGTGACCGGACCACGTCGCAGCAGGGCCTTTACGCGGATGACCAACTCCGCAAATGCAAAGGGTTTGGTGAGATAGTCGTCGGCGCCTGCTTCGAAATTCTGGACCTTCTCTTCCGTCGCATCCCGCGCCGTGAGAATGAGTATGGGCACCTGTTGGTTTTTGAGACGGATGCGGCGCAGGATTTCCGCGCCTCCCATTCCGGGCAGCATCAGATCGAGAATAATCAGGTCGTACGCGTAGGAGTCGGCGAGCAGCCAGCCCTGGTTGCCGTCGGTGGCTTCGTCGACGGCAAAGCGTTCCGCCTTCAGGCCTCGGGCTATCAGCTCGCACAGCTTCTTCTCGTCTTCGACTATCAGGATTCGCATAGCGTCAATTTCCGTAGTCCTAGGAAACCATCTGGGAATTAAAAGGTGGCCAAAACTCCATTAAATTCCGTTAAGGAAGGTGTAGGAACGCAATATTCGATTAAACACAGCCCCCCAGTGCAAAAAAACCACAACCGCGGCGCTCCCGCTGTAATAAATTCGTCATGTTTCCGCATTCTGTGTGTCACACAACTGCAGCACAGTGTGCGGCGCCAATCTCTTACGAGATCCCGTGGCCATTGCGCAAAGGGAGGGCTGCAGTAGCCGCGATCCGTTGCGTTCCCGCCACGTAATTTTCCAAAAAGCACGAACAGGAAACTCGACGATGACACCGACCCGTAAACCTTTGCACCCTTCAACGCTGGGCCTGGCTGGCCGGGCGCGCCACACTCTGGTGGCAGCTGCGGTTGCGACGGCCTTAGGCGTGTTCTCAGTGCCTGCCATGTCCGCCGACCAGGCTGACTTGCAGGGCCTGCAGGATCAAATCAACAAGCTGCAGCGCGAAATGGATCGCATGAAGGCGCAGCAGGCCCAGACCGCACCGGCACCGGCAGCAGCAGCGAAGCCTGCTGCAGAGAAAGACAAGCCGACCGCGCCGGTATTCATGGCCGGCCCCGTCAAGGTGACCCTGGGCGGCTTCGTGGAATTGATGGTGGTTGATCGCAGCCGCAACGAATCCGCGGACTGGGCATCCAACTTCAACGCCTCGATCCCTTACCCGAACTCGCACAACTACTACCTGAGCGAGTACCACCAGACGGAGCGTCAGAGTCGTCTCTCCGCCCTGGTCCAGGGTCCGGACAGCGACCAGTGGGGCACCGAGGCCTACATCGAGACGGACTTCGGCGCAGCCGGCGGACCCGCGAACTACAACGAGAGCAACAGCTTTTCGCCGCGCGTGCGCCATTTCTTCGCCGATGTCACCTACAAGGATACGGGCACCAACCTGCTGTTCGGTCAGGCCTGGAGCCTGATGACCGGCAACAAGCAGGGAATCGTGGCTCGCGGTGAGAACATCCCGCTGACCATCGACGGACAGTACCTTCCGGGCTTCAACTGGCTGCGTACCCCGCAGATCCGTTTGACCCAGAAGTTCAACGACATGTTCACGGCTGCGGTGTCGCTGGAAAATCCGGCGGTCCTCGTGTCAGGAACAGCCGTTGCCGGAACGATGTTCAACAACCCGGGCGCCGGCAACTCGTTCACGCCTCCGAACGGCGCGACGTTCTCAGCTAATAACGTCACGACGGACTATCTGCCGGACATCGTTGCCAAGGTCGCGGTGGATCCCGGCTTTGGTCACTTTGAAGCCTTTGCCACAGAACGCTTCTTCCGTGCACGTGACATCATCACCGGTCAGCAGACCAACGCCAAGACCAACGCCACCGGCTTCGGCGGCAGCATGATTCTGCCGGTGGTACCGAAGATTGTGGACTTCCAGGCGAGCGTCATTGCCGGTCGCGGTGTCGGCCGCTACGGCTCGGCTCAGCTGCCGGATGCGACGATCAACCCGGATTCCAAGCGCGGTCTGGATCCGCTGCGGGGTTTCTCGGCTCTCGCGGGTCTCACTGTAAAGCCGGCTCCTGCCTGGACGTTCTACACCTATGTGGGCGAAGAGCAGGTCAGCCAACGGAGCTACACCGTCGTTGCGGGAGGCAAGAACACTTACTACGGCTACGGCAACGCCGGGTATGACAACTCCGGTTGCTTTACGGAAGGCGCCGCGAATTGTGCAGCCAACACCTCCCGCATCGTCAGCATCGCGGCGGGCGGCTGGTGGAAGTTCTACCAGGGCTGGCTGGGTAACGCCCAACTCGGTCTGTCGGACACCTGGGTCAAGCGTGAGATCTTCAGCGGCTCCACCGGTGGTGGTACGTTCGGCGATCCGAGCACCAACATCAACATCTTCCTGGTTTCGTTCCGCTACTATCCGTTCCAGAAGTAAGACCTGACGTCACCGAGCCCGGGTTCGCGTGCCGCGCGAATCCGGGCTCTTTTATGGGCGGTTGGAATTGCCTGACGAGGTCATGGCCGTTTCCGGCAGCGGGTGAGAATCGCCGCCGATGCTTTGCACGTGGCGCGCGAGGTTGCGGGCGTGATCGCCGATTCGCTCCAGAGCCTTCAGAGCAAACGCAGCTTCCAGGGCGACACTCACCTGCCGAGGATCTTCCATGGCGCGCGTCATCAACCGACGCAGCCCCGCCGCGTATTCCTCGTCGAGCTCCTTGTCCTGCGCAATTACCTCGGCCGCCACCGCGACATCCAGTCGATCGAACGACTCGAGCGCCGTGCGCAGCAAGGTAACCGCCAGACTGCCGAGATGACGAACGTCGCGTGAGGTGGCCGGCCCCGGCCTGCTCCCCTGCGCAATCACCGTGCGCGCGATCTTCTTCGCTTCGTCGCCCGCCCGCTCGAGCTCGGCAACGACATTGGTCATGGCAATGATGGCCCGCAGGTCGCCGGCCACCGGCTGGCGCCGGGCGATCAGCGTGACCTGCTCTTCATTCAGCCGCGTGTTGTATTCGTTGACTTCGGCTTCGCGTTCCAACACGTGCTGGGCGGGCGCAACCAGCCATTCCGTGTAGGCAGCCGCGGCCTCGCGGACCTGATCCAACACCAGGCCGCCCATCTCCACGACGCGAATGTGAAACGACGCGAGCGCGCCGTCAAATGCCCGGCTTATGTGCCCTTCGAGCATCAGCCAAAGCGACCGGTGATGTAGTCTTCGGTCAGTCGATGACGGGGGTTGGTAAACACGCGATCCGTCTCGCCGACCTCAATCAACTCACCCATGTGGAAATACGCCGTGCGCTGCGAAACGCGCGCCGCCTGTTGCATCGAATGGGTGACGATCACAATCGCATAGCTCTCGCGCAGCACTTCGATCAGATCCTCGACGCGCGCGGTCGCAATGGGATCCAGCGCCGAGCAAGGCTCGTCCATCAGGATCACTTCAGGTTGGATAGCAATGGCGCGCGCAATGCACAGACGCTGCTGCTGACCGCCCGACAACCCGGTGCCCGGTTTGCTCAGTCGATCCTTCACCTCGTCCCACAGACCCGCTCTCTGCAGGCTGGTACAGACCACTTCATCGAGATCTGCCCGGCCGCGCGTCGTGCCGTGAATGCGCGGCCCGTAGGCTACGTTGTCGTAAATCGATTTGGGGAAGGGATTGGGCTTCTGGAACACCATGCCGACACGGGCCCGGAGCTGAACCACATCCTGGTTCGAACCCTGGATGTCATTGCCATCCAACTTGATGGACCCGGTCACCCGCGCGCCGGGAATCGTGTCATTCATGCGGTTCAAACAGCGCAGGAAGGTTGACTTGCCGCAGCCGGAGGGGCCGATCATCGCCAGCACCTGCTTGCGCGCTACGTCAATGTTGACGTTCCGCAGGGCATGCTTGCTGCCGTAGAAAACATTCACATCCCGGCACGCGAACACCGCATCATCAACGGTGTACTGGCCCACTGTGCGGTCGCCGGTCTTATGGTCGAGCGACGGGGGCGCGTGTACACGGCCGCTGGGCTTCAGATTGAGTCCAGCTTCCACCGGACGTTTCCGGCTCGGATCGCCAGACGCGCTCACTGCGTCCACAGTTTTCAGCTCCTGGATGCTTTCGTTGCTGGTCGCCATCAGCCAAACCTTCCCGTGACATAGTCATCGGTCTTGCGGTCCTTCGGAGACGTAAACATCTGCTCCGTTGGTCCGATCTCCACCAGCTCGCCCATGTACATGAACGCCGTGACGTTAGACACGCGGGCGGCCTGCTGCAGATTGTGCGTAACTATCGCCAGGCAATATTTTTCGCGGAGGCTTTGCAGAGTCTCTTCGACGCGAAGCGTGGATATGGGGTCCAATGCCGCGGTCGGCTCATCGAGAAGCACGACCTCAGGTTCGAGCGCGATTGTACGCGCAATGCACAGCCGTTGCTGCTGACCTCCCGAGAGACCCCGGCCATCCTCGTTTAGCTTGTCCTTCACTTCATCCCACATTGCCGCGTCACGAAGTGCGACCTCAACGCGGGACGCGAGTTCAGACCGCGGTATCCGACGCGCCAGGCGCAATCCAAACGCTACGTTGTCGAAGATCGACATGGGAAATGGGGTCGCTTTCTGGAAAACCATCCCCACTTTGAAGCGCAGGCTGGACAAATCCACAGTCGGCGCGAGGATGTTCTCGCCGTCGAGCAGGACGTCGCCGGTGGCCCGATGCCCCGGATACAGGGCATACATTCGGTTAAACACCCGAAGCAGAGTCGACTTGCCGCAACCGGAAGGACCGATGAAGGCGGTGATGCTGCGATCGGCCAGCGTCAGGTTGACGTCCTTCAGCGCCCGGTGCTGGCCATAATAGAAATCGAGGTGCTTGACTTCAAACTTGGGGGCACGCGCACCAACAGGTGCACCTCGCTCGATCGCTACAGCATTCAACGCTTGGCTCCTCCGCCCGATGCCGACACTGCAATGCGCGCCGAGATGCTCAGCACCAGAATGGTTACGGTCACCAGCAGCGCTCCCGACCACGCGAGTTGTTGCCAGTTCTTGTACGGGCTGAGTGCAAACTGGAAGATGACCACCGGCAGGTTCGCCATCGGCCCGCGCAGGTTGGTGCTCCAGAACTGGTTGTTGAGCGCCGTAAACAACAAGGGCGCCGTCTCACCGCTGATGCGCGCAACCGCGAGCAACAGGCCGGTCACGATCCCGCTGCGGGCGGCCGGGTAGATGATGCTGGTGATGGTTCGCCACGGGTAAGCGCCCATTGCTGTCGAGGCATCCTTCATTCCCTGCGGGACGAGATTCAACATATCCTCGGTGGTGCGCACCGTCACCGGTATCGCAATCACCGCCAAGGCAACACCGCCGGCGAGCGCCGAGAAGTGTCCCATGCGGATCACGAGGATCTCGTAGATGAACAGGCCGATGATGATGGAGGGCGCGCTCAACAGGACATCGTTGACGAAGCGGATCACCGCGGCCAACCGCGTGCCCTTTCCATACTCAGCCAGGTAGGTGCCCGCAAGCATGCCGATCGGCGCACCGATGACGATGCCGATCAGTGTCATCACCACGCTGCCGTAGATGGCATTCAGGATGCCACCGGAACTGCCCGGCGGCGGTGTGTTCTGAGTAAACAGCGCGACCGACATTCCGGCCACGCCGTTGCTGATCAGCGTCCACAGGATCGCACCGAGGAAAAACAAACCGATCGCGGTGGCGAGCCCGGACAGGCACAGGGCCACCACATTGGTCACCTTGCGCATCATTCGCCGGTTCATTGTGTTGCCCCCGTCATACCGATGAGAGCGCGCGCCGGTCGAGGCGCATCAACATGAAGCGGGCGGCGGCGATCACCACGAAGGTGATCAGGAACAACAGCGCGCCGAGCGCCACCAGCGATGAGGTGTACAGATCCCCCACCGCCTCGGTGAATTCGTTCGCAATGGAAGCGGAGATGGTCGTTCCGGGCGCGAGCAGCGACGGACTGATGCGATGCGCGTTGCCGATGACGAACGTCACCGCCATCGTCTCGCCCAGCGCGCGGCCCAGTCCCAACATGATGCCGCCCACGATACCAGTGCGTGAATACGGGACAACCACCTTCCAGATGACTTCCCAGGTGGTGGCGCCGAGGCCGTAACCTGACTCCTTCAACACGTCGGGGACGGTTTCAAACACATCACGCATCACCGCCGAGATGAACGGCAACACCATGATGGCGAGCACGACGGATGCGGTGAGCACGCCGATACCGAACGGCGGCCCATGAAACAACTTGCCGACGAGCGGCAGCGGCCCGAGCCACTCGATCAGCGCCGGCTGCACGTGGCGCTGCAGAACCGGGGCGAGCACAAACAGGCCCCAGATGCCGAAGATGATGCTCGGCACCGCGGCGAGCAGCTCGACCGCGACACCGACGGGTCGCTTGAGCCAATCGGGTGCGAGCTCGGTGAGAAAGATGGCGATCCCGAAGCTGATCGGGATGGCAATCAGCATGGCAATCAGCGAGGTGACGAGTGTTCCGTAAACGGGCGCCAGTGCGCCGTATTCGTCCGTGACCGGATTCCAGATCTCGCGCGTCAGGAATGAGAACCCGAAATGAGAGAACGCGGGCCAGGACCCCTGCAGCAGCGACAGCACGACGCCACCCAGGAGGATGAGTACCAGCAACGCCGCAGCGAGCGTGGCTCCCTTGAACAGCACCTCCCGGAAACGCTGCTTGGCAGCATGCCGGGTATCAATTGCAGGGGCGGCGGTATTCATGATCTCCAACAACGCAAACGGCGGCTGCCCCTACGCAGGAGCAGCCGCCAGTATGAACCAACTGACTGTGAGTCTACTTGGCCGCAATGGCCGGGATACCCTTGATGTCCGACTTCCAGGTGGCGCGCACCTGCTTGATCAAACCTTCCGGCAGGGGCACGTAGTCGAGGTCGGAAGCCATTTTCGTGCCGCTCTTGAAGGCCCAATCGAAGAACTTCAGGGCTTCGGCGGTCTCGGCCGGGTTCGGCGGAGTGCTGTAGACGAGGATGAAGCTGGCACCCGTGATCGGCCAGCTGGCAGCGCCCGCCTGGTCCGTCAGGATCAGGTAGTAGCCCGGGGCATTCTTCCAATCGGCATTGGACGCGGCAGCCTGGAAGCTCTCGGCGCTCGGGGCGACAGCCTTGCCGCCCTTGTTGACCAGCAGCGAGTACGCCATGTTGTTCTGCTTGGCGTAAGCATACTCAACATAGCCGATGGCGCCGTCAGTCTGCGTGGTCATGTTGGCCACGCCCTCGTTGCCCTTGGCGCCGATACCGGTGGGCCACTGCACGGAGGCATTCGCACCGATCGACTCCTTGAACTTCGGGCTGGACTTGGAGAGGTAGTCCGTGAACAGGAAGTTGGTTCCCGAGCCGTCCGAGCGATACACCGGCGCAATGTCGGTGGCAGGCAGCGTGAGCTTCGGGTTCAGCTTCTTGATCTTTGCATCATTCCACTTCGTGATTTCACCCAGGTAGATGCTGGCCACGGTCGCTCCGTCCAGGGTCAGCGCGCCACCCTTGACGCCCTTGATGTTTACCACCGGCACCACGCCGCCAATGATCGCCGGGAACTGAACCAAACCCGACTCCTGCAGCTCCTTGGGCTCCAGCGGCTTGTCGGACGCGCCGAACGTCACCGTCTTCGCCTTGATCTGCTTGATGCCACCGCCCGAGCCGATCGACTGATAGTTCAGCCCGACGCCGGTCTGGGTCTTATAGGCGTCTGCCCACTTGGAGTACACGGGGTACGGGAACGTTGCGCCGGCACCTGAGATGTCTGTCGCCTGCGCAATCACCGTCATCGACAGCGCTGCTGCTGCAACGAGCGCGCGTCGCACGCTGAATAGGTTCATGAATCGACTCCTCCTCGTTTTGGGAATTCTGGGCAGGACGCTCGGCAGCATCTCGCACCGCAGGGGCGCATTACATGACCGCAATGTGACGTTTTGATGACAGCCCTTCCTGAACCTTTCAAAGGACGGCGCCGGGCCCGACGGCCACAAACGGCTTGCTGTGTGGCGATGGTGGCCGTATAAAACCGGGCCCACGGAATCCCCGCGTACCCAGTGCACCAGGACACGCCTGCACCATGTCCCAAACGCTTGATCTGACTAAAGATTTGATGGCGCGCCGGTCGGTTACACCCGCCGATGAAGGATGCCAGGCGGTCATGACGGCGCGTCTTGCCGCGGCGGGTTTCCAGATTGAGCCATTACGGTATGGCAGCGTTGAGAACTTCTGGGCCAAACGGGGCACGGGCAGCCCGGTCTTCTGTTTTGCGGGTCATACCGATGTCGTTCCCACAGGTCCCCTCGAAGAGTGGAAAACCGATCCATTCGTTCCCAGCATCCGTGATGGCGTGCTGTACGGCCGCGGTGCCGCTGATATGAAGAGTGGCCTGGCTGCCATGGTGACGGCCGCTGAGGCGTTCGTTGCGGCGCACCCGAACCACAAGGGATCCATTGCCTTCCTGATCACGAGTGATGAGGAAGGCCCATCGGTCGATGGGACCAAGCGTGTGGTCGAAACCCTGGCCGCACGCAAGGAGCGCATCGATTACTGCGTCGTCGGCGAGCCCTCGAGCGAAAAGTCCATCGGCGACACGATCAAGGTCGGCCGGCGCGGGTCCTTCAGCGGCCGGCTCACCGTTCACGGGATCCAGGGCCACGTCGCCTACCCTCACCTCGCCGAAAATCCGGTTCATACCTTCGCCCCCGCGCTGGCTGAGCTGACCAGCCGCGTATGGGACGGCGGTACGGAACATTTCCAACCGACGACTTTCCAGATTTCCAATTTCAATGCCGGCACCGGCGCGCCGAACGTGATCCCCGGTGAGCTGAAGGCCCGCTTCAACCTGCGGTACTCGCCCATTCAGACCCAGGAACGCATCAAGGAGACCGTTGAGGGCATTCTGAAGAAACATGGAGTGCGGTACACCATCGAGTGGTACGTGTCGGGAGAGCCCTTCTACACAGCTCCTGGGGCATTGTCGGACGCCGTCAGCACGGCCATCCACGAAGTCACCGGAGGGCGGCCGAAGATATCGACCGGGGGCGGAACTTCGGATGGGCGGTTTATTGCGCCGTTGGGTGCGCAGGTGGTGGAGCTGGGCGTCGTGAACGCGACCATCCACAAGGTGAATGAATCAGTGCGGGTGGAGGAGATCGACCAGCTCCACCAGATCTACTTCACCGTATTGCGAAACTTGCTGGCTTAGCTTTGCCGATCCGGGTGTTGGTGAAGACACCCAACGCGCCGAGGCCCAGCGCACAGATCAGGACCCACGCCGGCATGGCGAGGCCGAGGAACTTCCAGTTCACCTGCTGACACTCGCCACTGCCCGTCAGGACCTTGCGAATCACTTCGGTCACCGGCGTGAATTGCAGCAGCACGTCGAGCGGCGCACCGCACGCCGGGATCGATCCGGGCGGCAGACTTTGAACGTAGAGGTGTCGGATGGCGACACCGACGGTGGCAAGAGACGCCACAGCAATCAACAGCGTGTAAACGAGGCCGCCCCACCCGCGCGCGTTGTGCAATCCGGCGATCAGGAAGATCACGCCCAGCGCGGCGATGCCGATCCGCTGGAAAATACACAGAGGACACGGCTCCAGGCCCAGCACGTACTGCGTGTAGTAGGCGTACCCTAAAAGCGCAACGCAGGCTATGAAGCCTGCGAAATTCAGAAGGCGGCGATTGGTCGACACAGACACGATCGTACTCGACGGAAGCCCTTATCGCATCAGGAAGATGCAGGCGTCCCGTCGCCGGGTCGTTTGTCCCTGAGCTCTCGTTCTACGTCTTCGAGCGCTACGTGACGGATGTCCTTCCCATGGACCATGTAGATCACGTACTCGCTGATGTTCTTTGCGTGGTCACCGATGCGTTCAAGAGCGCGAACCACCCACATCACATCCAGCATGCGGCGGATGGTGCGCGGGTCTTCCATCATGAACGTGATGCCCTGGCGCTGGATGGCCTCGTACTCTTCATCGACCAAGCGGTCCTGGCGAGCGACGCGCAGCGCAGATTCAACATCCATGCGCGCGAACGCATCCAACGCATCATGCACCATCTCTGATACGACACGACCGAGATGCTTGATCTCGCGATACTTGTCCGCGGGCCGCTCCATCGTTGCAAGACGTGAAGCGATGTAGCCGATCTTTTCACCCTCGTCGCCAATGCGCTCGAGGTCGGTGATGGTTTTGATGATGGCGACGATGACGCGCAGATCACCGGCGGCGGGCGCGCGAGTGGCGAGGATGCGGCTGCACTCCTCGTCAATGGAGACTTCCATGTTGTTGACCTGGTAGTCGTCCATTGCGACCGACTCACCCAGGGTGCTGTCCCCTTCCACCAGTGCGGTCACTGCCTTGTGCAGCTGTTGCTCCACAAATCCGCCCATTCCCAGCACTTTGCTGCGAACCCGCTCGAGGTCTTCGTTGAAGCGGCGTGAGATGTGGTGACTGAGGTCCGCTGTTTCCATTATTTAGACCGGCTCTTTCTGACCGCCATTGTTGGCGATCATAGCCGAACCGGAAGCCGGCAGCGCTGCGCGTGCGTTGGCGGGAATCGGCGCGAGCCCGTCGAGGAACTGCTCGGTGGCGGCTTCCCAGGTAAATGCCTTCGCGCGCTCCGCGCACACCTGTCGGTTCAGCGACAGTGCACCCTGTATAGCAGCGGCGAGATCTTCGTTCAGGACGCCCGTCACACCCGGCTCGAGCACATCGATCGGACCGGGAACAGGGAAGGCGGCGACGGGTACGCCGCAGGCCAAAGCCTCGATCATGGCCAACCCGAAGGTGTCCGTGAGGCTCGGGAAGACGAACACATCCGCGGCGCTCAGCATGGCCGCCAACTCATCGCCGTAGCGAAAGCCGATGAACAGCGCATCCGGATGGCTCTTGCCCAGAGCCTCGCGCGCCGGTCCATTGCCAATAACCAACTTGGTGCCCGGCACCTTCGCGCCCAGGAACGCTTCGATATTCTTCTCGATCGCGACGCGGCCCATGTAGGCCATGACGGGTCGCGGGAGACCGGCGAGCTCGGCCGGCAACGGCCCGGACACCGGCCGGAACAACTCGAGGTTTACACCCCGCTGCCAGCGGTGCAGATGCTCGAAGCCCCTGGAGGACAACTCGTTGCGCAGGCTGTTGCTGCTGACGAAGGTTCGTACCGAGGCGTTGTGGAATCCGCGCAGCCAGGCGTAGCTGACGCTCAGCGGAATCGGCCAGCGAGCGCTCAGATATTCCGGATACTTCGTATGATATGCAGTCGTGAACGGCAGTTTGTGCCGCCGGCAATATCTGCGCGTGGCGACACCGATCGGCCCTTCCGTCGCGATGTGGATCGCGTGTGGACGGAATGACTCGAGCTCGCGTGCAATTTGTACCCAGGGCGTCAGGGCGAGACGGATTTCAGGGTAGCTCGGAGCTGGAATGCTCCACATGCCCTGCGGTGAGATGACGCGGATCTCGTGGCCCAACTCACCGAGCTTGCCGATTGTCGCCTTGAGTGTAGTGACGACGCCGTTGGTTTGGGGTTCCCATGCGTCGGAGGCAATACAGATCCTCAAGCGGCATCCGCCACTAGGCGCGTCGTCGCACGACGCACCGGATACCGACCATTTGGCCACCGCAGCAACTGCAGGTCGCCGTCCAGAGTTTCTATCAGTGCTGAGCAGGATTCGACCCAGTCCCCAGTATTACAGTACACAGTACCATTGATTTGCCGCACGATGGCGCGGTGTATGTGGCCGCAGACAATGCCGTCGTACCCTTCAGCCAGCGCATGACTCGCCGCAGCTTGCTCGAAGCGCTCAATGTAGCGGATGCTCGGACCGACGCCGAGCTTGATCCGCTCCGCCAACGGGATGTAGGGCTTTTTCATCCAGCGGCGCACATTGTTGACCGAATGGTTGGCGGCCACCACGGCGTAGTACAGGACATCGCCCAGCTTCTCCATCCAGGGCGCGCAGGTAACGATGCCGTCGAAGCGATCGCCATGGCACACCAGCAGGCGTTTGCCCTGGTTGGTGCGATGGACCCACTCGCGATGCACTTCGAGTTGGCCGCTCAGAAATTCAGCAAACATCGACAGGCTCGCATCGTGATTGCCCGGGATGTAGATGACGCGCGCGCCGGAGCGGCGCTTCGCCAGCAGCGCCCGCACGACTTCCGTGTGCTCGGCGCTCCAGAAAAATCGCTGGCCCATGCTCAACGCATCGATGATGTCCCCGACCAGGACGATCCGCTCGGCATCGATTCCGGACAGGAACTCGCAGAGCTCGCGGGCGCGGGCGTGTTTATAGCCGAGGTGGATGTCGGAGAGGAAAAGCGTGCGGACTTTGACAGATCGTCGGTTGGCGGTCGTCATGCGCCAAGGGTCTTAGACCGGTGTGTCGGTCAGATGACAGCCCGGCGAAGTATTTTTGAAAACATAGGCCTTGCGCAGACATGGGGTTGCGCGCGAAAGCTCAAACCGCTTCGCTGTGGGGAACCCGATCGAGCTGCACGCGGCTCAAGGGAAAATGACAAATGAAGCGCGATCCACTGCCTAACGTGCTCTGCACTTCCAACTCTGCGCCGTGGCGCTGCAAAACGTGCTTCACGATAGCCAGACCGAGGCCTGAGCCACCCGTCGAGCGCGAACGACCGGCGTCGACGCGGTAGAAACGCTCTGTCAGACGAGGAATGTGCTCCGGGGGAATGCCCATGCCGGTATCGGTAACCGAGAAATGGCCGCCTTCGTCGTCAACCCACCAACGCATTTCAATGGAGCCCTCCGCGGGCGTGTACTTCGCTGCGTTGTCGACGAGGTTGGAAAATGCGGAATGGATCTCCGGCTCGTCGCCTAAGAGTTGGGCTTCGCTGTCGATCCGGATCTTGATATCGCGTGGGTGAACTGGGCGTGCAACCACGTCCTTTCTGAGCATCGAGAGCAGCGGCGGAATGTCGATTGGCTCACCGCCCAGCATTTCGTCTGTTTCCTCGAGACGTGACAACTCGAGGAGGTCGCGGATGATCGCGGTCATGCGCTCAGCCTGGCGACGCATCTCCGTCACCGGACCTTGAAGGTCGCGATCGAGCGCGGGATCCTGACTCAACGTCTCCAGATACCCGGAGATCACAGTGAGGGGCGAGCGCAGCTCGTGCGAGGCGTTGGCTACGAAGTCCTTGCGCATGGACTCGAGGCGCATCTGCCGCGAAACATCACTGACGAGCAGCAACTGTTGTCCGTCGCCGTACGGCACCATCTGCAACGATAAGTAGTGATCATCGCCAGTGGTCGTGCGGATCACGATCGGGCTCGCGAAATCCCCTATTTCCAGGTACCGCGCAAACTGCGGCGAACGGACCAGGTTCTCGATGCGTAGCCCCAGATCCGCCGTGCGGCGCAGGTCGAGGAGACGCGCGGCCATGCGGTTGAACCAGATGATTTCGCGTTGGGCGTTGAGGATGACGACGCCATTAGGCAGAGCAGCGGTCGAGCGCTGGAGCTGACGCATGAGCTGCACGAAGCGCTGTTTGTGGAAACGCTTGCGTCGGTGCAAACGCACGATCTGCGCAATGATCTCACCAAACACGCCGCCAACATCAGGCGGATCGGCGAAGCTGCGGTGGCGCAGCCACCATTCCAGGCGAAACAGGTTGATGAGCTGCCAGCCCAGGTGCAGGGCCAGCGCGATTCCGAGCCCGATCCAGACATTGCCAAACAGCCACCCCAGCACGAAGCCCACCAGGGCCGTGCCTAAAAGCCGGCCCACTGCGAACCACCAAGCGTGTGTCGCTGGCTGCATCTGCCTCGGGTTAAACAGTTCTCGCCGAGAAACGGTAACCGGACCCCCGGACCGTCTGTACGAAGCGATCGTACCCGAATTCTTCGAGTGCCTTGCGCAGACGTCGAATGTGCACGTCGATCGTGCGCTCCTCGACGTAAACGTTGCCACCCCAGATTCGATCCAGGAGCTGATCGCGGGTGTAGACACGCTCAGGATGAGTCATAAAGAACTCGAGCATGCGGTACTCGGTCGGTCCCAGCGGCACGGTGCGATCGGCCACCATGACCCGGTGGCTGGCCTGGTCGAGAGCCAGACCTTCGAATTCGATCATTTCGTCGGCGCCGTTGCCCGTGGCACGGCGCAGGACCGCATTGATCCGGGCGAGCAGCTCGCGAGGTGAGAAAGGCTTGGTGACGTAGTCATCCGCCCCACCCTCGAGCCCGGCAACCTTGTCACCCTCTTCGGCGCGGGCGGTCAGCATGATGATGGGCAGCTCGCGAGTCTCGCGATCGCGCTTCAATGCACGCGTGAGCTCGAGCCCGCTCATGTCGGGGAGCATCCAATCGATGAGCACGAGGTCCGGCCGCTGGTCAGCCAGTGCCGCGCGCGCGGCGCGGCAATCCTCAGCTTCCCGGACTTCAAATCCGGCTCGCTTCAACCCGAAAGCGATCATCTCGCGAATCGGGCGCTCATCCTCAACTATCAGAACCTGTTTTGCGGGCATGTGTTACGGAGTGTGGCGCGCGCGTATTACAGATGCACCATGTTGCAGATTCATGACAAAGAGGCTAGTCATTGAATGATCAGGCAAAATAATATGACGAGCGGCGAAGCTCAGGGTGCCTTTGGCTTCGCCACATCATCGCGGATGTACGTGGGAACAGCCGATTCCGGGGGCTGCAACCGACCTCCCCGAACCTCTTCGACGGCCAGCAGAACCACCTCTCGTGCGCGCGGAAGCACCGCGGGTTCGATGTTAGACAACTGGTCAGCCAACCGCTCCTGCAACATCGTATACGCTGCAAACCCCCTACCGGCTCCGGCGATGTTTTTGCCAGCCCAGGCCAGAGGCAGGTTGACCTCCGACGGCTTACTGACTCGCTCAACGCCGGTCGGCTGCATCAGCCCATCGGGACCTTGCTCGAAGCATCCCCAATAGACCTCCTGCATACGCGCGTCGTTACATACCAATACATATTGTGTCGCAACCCGCTGCGCAACTGCACGGAGATCCGACACAGGCACAACGGGAACTCCGGCACCGAAGGCAAGTCCTTGTGTGACGCTGGCAGCGAGCCGCACCCCAGTGAAGGACCCGGGGCCCCGGCCAAATGCAATGGCCGTCAGGTCCGACAGTCGGGTAGCCGACTCCTTTAAGAGCTCATCTATCATGGTGAGGATGAGCTCTGCGTGACCGCGCTCGGCTTCGGCCTCGCGCTGCAAGAGGCTGCCATTGATCCACAGGGCTGCCGAGCAGTTCTCGGTGGCCGTGTCCAACGCCAGGATTTTCAACCGACGACCCGTTCGGCAGGAACGCGCGGTGCGTGATTTCGCAGGAAGCGCATGACTTCATCGCTTTCGCGCGTCACGTTCATCACCGGTAGTGCGGCGACAAACACGCGCCCGTAGCCTTTGCCCACCATCCTCGGATCACAGATCACCACGACACCAAAGTCTTCCTCGCTGCGAATCAACCGGCCGACGCCCTGTTTGAGGGCGAGAGCGGCCTCGGGGAGCTGGTAGTCGCGAAACGGATTCCCACCCGTCGCGTTCAGGTGCTCGATGCGCGCCTTTACCAGCGGGTCATCAGGCGAAGCGAATGGCAACTTCTCTATGATGACCAGGCGCAAGGCATCGCCCTTGACGTCCACTCCCTCCCAAAAGCTCGTCGTGCCTAACAGCACGCCATTGCCATCTTCGCGAAACTCTTTTAACAGGCGCTCGCGCGGGGCTTCGCCCTGGACAAACAGCTTGTAGGGCGCCTTTTGCTCCCACTTCTGGCGCAGCCATGCGGCGCCTTGTTTCAGAGCACGATGGCTGGTGAAGAGAATGAATGCACCACCCCCTGCCGCATCGAGCAGGGGCACTGCCGTCTCCATGACCCGGTTGACATAGTTTGCGGAGGACGGCTCGGGCATTCCAACAGGCAGGTACAACAGGCATTGCTGCTCGTAGTTGAACGGACTGTCGATTTTCAACGTGGGGGTGTCGTTCAGACCCAGCCGGCCGGTGAAGTGACCGAAATCCTCTCCGAGCGACAACGTCGCCGACGTGAAGATCCACGCGCAGCGGCGCGACTGCAACATGGCCTGAAACCGGGTTGAGATATCAAAGGGCATGAGGCTCAAAGAAAAGCCGCGTGCAGTGACCTCGACCGAGCGCGCGCCCTCGAGCTCATCGAAGGCGCAGATTCTTTCCAGGCTGGCGACAATGTCTCCGATGCGCTCGCCGATCTGTGCGAGCGGATTGTCTTCCTCGAGGACGGCCAGGCGCGAGTGCAGCGTCTGCATCGCGTGATACAACTCCTCCACCGCTGCATTGAGCTGTTGCGTCCATTGTGCCGACAGTCGGCCCTTAACGCCGTGCAGCGCTTCCTGAACGTTGCTGATCGCGGTAGCTGTGTCGAACGGCTCCGGCGCATGGGCCATTGCCGACTGCACATCCATCAACACGCCCTCTACGCGCCGGCTGCTCACGCTCGCGCCGAAGAATTGCGTGGCGAGATCGGGGATCTGGTGTGCCTCATCGAGGATGACGGCATCGGAGGATCCCAGAATGTCACCGAACCCATCCTCCTTCAGGGCCAGGTCGGCCAACAGGAGATGGTGATTGACGATGACAATGTCTGAGTCGAGAGCCTGGCGCCGCGCAATAGCAACATGACAGCGCGCAAGCTCCGCGCAGTTCTTACCGAGACAGTTCTCGCGCGTCGAGGTCACGCGCGGCCAGATCGGATGTGAGTCCGATAACCCACCGACCTCGGACAGATCGCCGAGCCGGGTGGTGCGCGCCCAACTTTGGATGCGGGCGAGCATGTTGTCTTTGTCTTTGACTTGCGCGTCGAAGCTCAGTTGCTGGATCTCGGCTCCGGCGCTCGCGAGGCGATAGCGACACAGATAGTTTGACCGCCCCTTCAGAAGTGCGACTTTCGCGGGACGACCGATCGCGGCCGCCAGCAGCGGCAGGTCCTTGGAAAAGAGTTGGTCCTGTAGCGTCCGCGTTCCCGTTGATATTAAAACGCGCGCTCCCGAAAGGAGCGCGGGTATGAGATATGCGAAGGTTTTTCCGGTTCCGGTGCCGGCTTCCACGGCAAGGGTTTCCCGACCCTCAATGGCCGAGGCCACCCGCTCCGCCATCCGCAATTGCTGGCGGCGGACCGTGAAGGCCACCAAAGCGCGCTCCAGAGGGCCGCCATGGCCAAATATGTCAGCAAGATCAAGCATTCGCGCCGCACGCTACCTTGCGTTTCCAGGCCTGTCGAGGCGTCATTCGGGGCATCGATGGGCCAAAATGGGGCGAGTTGTACGATAAAGGTACAAAATGGGTCGTATTGTCCTATTTATGAAGGGCACATGAAGGGGGCTCGCTATAATTTGCGCTTGGACCGAACCAAAACAAAATGAGGAATCGTGGATGGCCACTGCTGCACATCTGATTAATTCCCTGCCCCAGCTGAGCCCCGACGTGGCGAAGTGGGTGGACTCGGTCCGAGAGCTGACGCAACCGCGCGCCATTCACTGGTGCGAAGGCTCCGATGAAGAGATCCGGGATCTGACTGCAAAGCTGGTGCGCGAAGGCGAGCTGCAGACCCTGAATCCGGACGCTTATCCCGGATGTCACCTGTCCCGCTCGAATCCCAGCGACGTTGCGCGCGTCGAGCACCTGACTTACATCTGCACGCCCAATAAAGAAGACGCGGGTCCGAACAACAACTGGATGGACCCCACGCAGGCGCATGCCAAGATGCGCGATCTCTTCCGCGGCAGCATGAAAAACCGCACGCTGTACGTGGTGCCGTACTGCATGGGTCCGATCAACTCACCGCTGTCCCGCTGCGGTGTCGAGATTACCGACAGCCCCTACGTCGTGATCAACATGTCGATCATGACGCGGATGGGGCGCCCTGCTTTGGAGCGTATTGCACGCGAGGGCAAGTTTGTTCGCGGCTTGCACTCTATTGGTGAGCTCGATCCCGAGCGCCGCTTCATCATGCACTTCCCGCAGGAGCTGAGCATCGAGAGCTTCGGGTCGGGCTACGGCGGCAATGCCCTGCTGGGCAAGAAGTGTCATGCGCTGCGCATTGCAAGCTGGCAGGCCCGTGATGAGGGCTGGCTGGCGGAGCACATGCTGATTGTTGGTTTGCAGAATCCCCAGGGCGAAACGCACTACATTGCATGTGCTTTCCCCTCTGCCTGCGGCAAAACCAACCTCGCGATGCTCATTCCACCCGACTCGCTGCCGGGCTGGAAGGTGTTTACGGTCGGCGATGACATCGCCTGGCTGCACCCGGGCCCGGATGGCCGGCTGTGGGCGATCAACCCGGAGTCGGGGTATTTCGGGGTCGTGCCCGGAACCAACCCGGAGACCAACCGAAACGCGTACGAGATGATCCGGCGCGACACGCTGTTCACGAACGTTGCATTGACCGCGGACAATGAGCCCTGGTGGGAGGGACTGACGACCGGCAAGCCGGCAGTGGATTGGCAGGGCCGGCCCTACGATCCTTCGCGCGGGCCGGCGGCACATCCGAACTCACGTTTCACCGTCTCGGCGAAGCGCAATCCGAGCTATTCACACCGCTCGGAGGACCCGCAGGGGGTACCGATCTCTGCTTTGGTGTTCGGTGGTCGGCGCCGCGAAGTTGCGCCGCTGGTTTATGAAGCACGCAACTGGAAGCATGGCGTCCTCGTGGCGGCATCGGTTGCGTCTGAAACGACAGCCGCGAATGTGGGCCAGACGGGTGTTGTACGCCGGGATCCGATGGCCATGCAGCCGTTCTGCGGGTACAACTTCGGTGACTACTGGCAGCATTGGCTGGATGTGGGCGCCAAGCTGACCAAGCCTCCGCGCATATTCCACGTGAACTGGTTCAGGCGCAATGCCGATGGGAAGTTCCTGTGGCCGGGCTTTGGCGAGAATCTGCGGGTGCTGGATTGGGTGCTGCGCCGATGCACCCACGCCGCGGGCGCGGTCGACACACCGATCGGGAATTTGCCGCACCCGAGCGATTTGAACCTGCAGGGGCTCGATATCAGCGCGGAGGCGATTCAGCAGTTGCTGGCGGTTGAGCCGGGGCTGTGGAAGAAGGAAGTGGCCGAGGTGGGCAAGTACCTCGAGCAGTATGGCTCACGGCTGCCGGCCGAGATGTTGAGCCAACTGCAGGAAGTCTCGAAGCGATTAGGGGTTTGACCCCTAACTGTCGTCACACTCGAAACGAATGGTCTGGGGCGAGTCCTGCTCGGGCAGCCGCCCCAGACCAATCATCCCCTCGCCTTTAATCTGCAGGCTGTCCCGGCGCACGAACGATTCCTCGCCGTCGTCGGTCTGCACGAACGTGCCGTTGGTGCTCTGGTCGATGAGCACAAACTTGCTGCGGTTGATCTCGATGCGCGCGTGAATGCGCGAGATGAGGTTGCCCTTGATGACAATGTCATTGTCCTCGGCACGCCCGATCGTAATGCTGGAATGGGTTTCATCGAGCATCAGCTCTTTATCCTGGCACCGCAGCTTCAAACGCATCAGCCGCACAGGGCGAGCGTTCATGGCGATTGCCGGCACCATGCTCGTGACGTCGTCGGATTGCCAGAGCACCTCGTAGAGGGTCACCTCACTGCCCTGGCCTTTCAGCGTTGCAACATCGATCTGGCGGCAGGATGCCCGCCATTCGGGCGACAACCGCTCAACGGTTGCAGCGGTCGTGATGATCTGCCCGGCCTTCGCCTGGCTGGTCATCCGGTTGGCCGTATGCACGGTTGCACCGAACACGTCGCGTGCCTCGAGCATGACCGGTCCGAAGTGACATCCGATCCGGATGGCCACGGCCTGGTTATCCACCTTCAGCTGAGCGTGGGTAGAGATCTGTTGCTGCATCTGCGCCGCCGCGTTCAAGGCTTCGTCGGCGGTGGGGAAGGTTGACATCACCTCGTCACCCATCGTCTTGATGACGGTCCCCTGGCGCTGTTCCGTAGCGCTGCGCATCACGTCGATGCAGATGGCGACCATGTCACGCGCTCGCAGGTCCCCCATCTGCTCATAGAGCCTAGTAGAACCGACGACATCAGCAAACAAAATGGCTAGTTCAATATCCTTGCCCATGCAATGCAGGCAGACCGCGGGAGGGTCGGGTGCAAACTCCTCGAAAGTTCAAGCAATTAAATCATTATACGCGACCGCACTCGAGCCGCTAGCAACCTGACGGAGTCGCTTCCGTGAGACAGGCAGATTCAGGTTGCGTTCACGCGCACGAGTCAGACTGACAGGCGGCGGACCGCCCCCTGACTGGCCGCGAGCCTGCCCGCGTTCCTGAGCAAGTCAGGGCCCGCACCGGGCTCTCTCGCACCCTCACTCAAGTACCGCCGGTACTCTTTCGCACCGGGTTGACCGCCATAAAGCCCCAGCATGTGCCGCGCGATGGCCGAGAGCCTGCCGCCATTGGCCAGGTCCTTCTGCGCGTAGCGCGCCATCCGTTCCAGCATCTCCTCCCTCGATGTCAACAGGTCAGGTCCTTCCGGATACAACGCATGTTGCAGCTCCCTTAGGACGAATGGCCGATGATAAGCCTCACGGCCCAACATCACTCCGTCACACCAGGTCAGTGCCTCGAGCGCGCCCGCACGGTCGCGGATGCCGCCGTTGACGATGACGGGGAGAGCCGGAAACGCCTGTTTTACCCGCTTTACGACATCGAACCGCAGCGGGGGGACTTCGCGGTTGTCCTTGGGAGAGAGCCCACCCAGCACCGCCTTGCGCGCATGCACGATTGCGACCTGGCAGCCGGCGGCGTGCACCCTGGCTACGAAGTTGTGTAAGGCTTCGTAGTCGGCTTCATCAAACTTCGCGACCGCCTCGCGAAATGACTCGCCGCGCCTGGATGCGATGACCCCTACCCGCATTTTGACTGTGACGGGCACTTTGACCGCGTTCCGCATGGCCGCGACACACTCGGCCACGAGATCCGGCTCCAGCATGAGGCACGCCCCGAACGAGCCACTGGCTACCCGGTCGCTCGGGCACCCGCAGTTGAGGTTGATCTCATCGTACCCGGCCTCCTCCCCGGCCCTGGCCGCCACGGCCAACTCTTTGGGTTCGCTGCCTCCTAGTTGCAGTGCAACAGGATGCTCCTCGGCATCGAAGGCCAACAATCGGGCCCGGTCGCCCCTGTTGATGGCGGCGGCGGTGATCATTTCCGTGTACAGGAGGGCGTGGGGGGCGAAGCCGCGCAGGAAGTACCGGCAGTGGCGGTCGGTCCAGTCCATCATGGGGGCCACGGAGATCGGATAGAGGCCTGGAACGCTGGGTTTTTCGCGGGAAGTGCTCATTTCCACGGGATTTTATCACGTGGGCATTTATGGGCTTTTTCTGCGGATTTGTGGGCGTTTAGTATTTCCGGCTGGGACAAAGCTGGGACAAGAATGCTTTGTCACACCGGACAGGAGTCGACGGTGGCCAGAATCCGATCCAGGCAGCGTGCGGATGGTACGTGGGGGTACACGGCAGAGATCCGCATCCACGAAAAGAAGGTGGTGATCTACGAGGAGGCCAAGACCTTCTCGCGGAAAGCCGCGGCTGAGAAATGGGCTCGTGCCCGTGAGGTTGCGCTCAAGGATCCCGCCACCCTTGCACAGGCGCGGGCGCGGACAACCGAGACCTTGAAGCTCTCAGCGATCATTAAATGGTACCGGGAGACATTCCGGAAGCTGGCCAACTGGGGACGTCACAAGGAGGAGTCCCTTAAACGCCTTGAAAGGGATCCGATCGGAGACGAAGTCGCAATCGCCCTCGACGGCCCGCGGCTGGTGGAGTTCATCAAAACCCGCCGCCTGCAGGGCGCGGGTCCGTCTACCGCCGGAAATGATCTGGTCTGGATCGGGGTCGTTCTACGAGCGGCAAAGAATGTCGATCGCAAGCCGGTGAATCCGGAAATCGTGGACGAAGCTCAAGAGACCTGCCGGGAACTTCGTCTGATCGCTAAGAGCCGTCGCCGTGAGCGACGCCCCACGGATTCAGAACTGAATGCCCTGGATGAACATTTTCAACTTCGTGACAAGCGTTCTGACATCCCTATGTTGGATATCTGGCATTTTGCGATTACATCGACGCGCCGCGAAGACGAGATCTGTCGTCTGCTTTGGGAAGACAACGATCCTAAAACCCGTACGGGATTAGTCCGCGATGCCAAACACCCGGAACACAAGGATGGCAACGATCGTCGGTTCCGATACACCCAAGAAGGCTGGGATATCGTTCAACGGCAGCCGAGGACCGATGCACGGATTTTCCCCCACAAACCCAGGAGCGTCTGTGCGGCCTTCACTCGCAGTTGCCAACTGCTAGGGATCAAGAATCTTCATTTTCATGACGGCCGCCACGAGGCAATCAGCCGTCTATTTGAAATGGGCTATCACATCGAGGAAGTCGCTCTTTTTAGCCTGCACGAATCGTGGGACGAGCTGAAGCGCTACACCAATCCGCGCCCGGAGAGAATGCGTGACATCCAGGTGCAACCGCGGCAATCCACCCGCGGTTCGCGTTCGACTGCAGTCGTGTTGTCTGAATTCACAGCGACAGACATTGTGCTGCCAGCGTCAAAGAAACGCTCGTCAGCCGCTCGCAAGCGGGCCGCGTAATCCAAGGAGTTCACCATGGCCACTATCAGAGTTCGACAGCGTGCCGACGGATCGTACAGTTACACCGCGGTTCTTCGTCGACGGAAGGAGAAGAAGCTAATCCATGAGGAGGCCCGGACTTTATCCTCGAGACAGGCGGCCGAGGCCTGGGCAGCCGCTCGAGACAAAGAGCTCGATGACCCCTTTGTACACATCCGTGCCCGGCCAGGAGAGCCTTCCTTGTCTGATTGGATGCACCGTCATTCGCAACGACACGTTCACTTTCCGCAATGGCAACGTAACAAAACAACGCCACTGGACCATTTGCAAAAGTTGCCCATCGGTCAGGTGAACCCATTCAAACTTACGCCGGCCGCTTTGGTCCATCACGTGAAGTCGCGTCGAGAGAAAGGCGTGGCGCCGACGACAGTGAATAACGATCTGACCTGGATCCATCGCGTTCTGAGCCGTCGGACTTCGCTGCGCGACCTGACCCAGCCACAAATCGACCTGAACATCGTTCCTGCCGCCAGAGCGGAATGCAAGAGGCTGAAATTAATTGGCCAGCGTGTCCGGCGACATCGCCGGCCTACCGAGCAGGAGCTACACGCGCTCGGCGCCCTCTTTCAGCACCCTGCCCCTCAGCAGAAGATTCCGATGTACGATGTTATGTGGTTCGCGACCCATTCGGGTCGCTCCCAGACTGAAATCACTCAGCTTCGCTGGCGCGACACCAATCCTCTCACTTTGGAGGGTGCGATCCCCAGATTGGATGGCGGATCACAGGCAGCATTCAGCTGGCGACGGTTCAGCTACACACCCGAGGCATGGGAAATCGTTCAACGACAACCGAAGGAGGACGAACGCATATTTCCCTATGCGGCTTCAGGAATTTTTACAGCGTTCCGCAAAGCTTGCCTGCTGCTAAACATACTGGATCTCAGGTTTCGAGACCTGCAGTTCGAAGCGTACTGTCGCATGTTCGAACGAGGCATGGCGTTGGACGAAGTCGCGCGCCATGTCCTCGCCGACACACCGTCGACGTTGAAAACCTGTCTACGATTTCTAACGGATAGATCTCCTCCGGGTTCGAGGACTAACTTGACTTTTCCCGCTGTCGATCGATCACCTCCGCCAGATCAGCCGCGCTAACCAACCAAGGGGATTTCTGACCACCTAAGCGAAACACTCGACAAGGCAGCAGCTTCGAAGGAGCTCGGCGCCTCGCCTCGTCGGCACTCAGGCCAAAGTACTTCGGAGCCACTTTAGCCAACGGGATGTTGGCTTCACCAAACTCCGCGAGAAGTCCGAAATATGTGCTGTTCATCCTTGGGAGGCCTGGAAACCATTTCTGCCCTGGTGATCCGACAGACATACTAAGTTGTATTAATCAGGCGGAGGATCCAACCAGAAAACTCAGTAAAAACTGCTACAACAGTGACTGACAGCCAATACCTGAACCCGCATTGCGCGAGAATACAAATGCTGTGGCAATCGAGAGGGCCACTAACGAGCGTCACCTTGAGCGGTTCTAATACGAACTTGCCGCCGAAGTCCGCAGACCAAGGCACCGCACTTGACAACCACCGACTCGCTCAGGTGACACGTGCGTCCTATGGCAACTGGATCTTGCTAAAAGATATGACCTCGACCGGGTGACCATTTACCGGTGGGAGCGAGGGAACCGTCTGCCACCGCCCGATGCCATCATAGTGTTTGAGTTGATTGGTCGGGATGCCGATTTGAACTCGGGACCCCTTGCACCCCATGGGTCTAGGGCTTCGATGCAGGTCGATGCAGGACGTTAAAACCCCGCATTATTTTTCTTTCTAATCAGTAGGATACGTTACTTCCACAGGTTACTCTACGCTACAGGCGGTTGCACCCTGTTGCAAGTTGATTTGGCCACAAATTGGCCACAGACTCGAGCTCCGCCTCGCGAACTATGTAGTGATATAAATGATTCAAAGAGCCTTGAAACGTGCCGGACGAAGCGCTCTGACGACCACGAAAATCGAGGCACTGCGCCCGAAAAAGCGCCGCTACGAGGTGACCGATTCTGTCGCTCGTGGCCTTCAGCTGCGAATCGAACGAAGCGGCCGGAAACTTTGGCTGCATCGCTACTCTTGGAACGACGAGTCCGTCCGCTTGACCTTGGATGACTACGAACATCTGGGGTTACTCGAAGCTCGCGGCCGAATCAAAATCAATCAGGACCTCTTGCACCGGGGAATCGATCCGCGGACAGCCCAGCCGCATCGCCGCACGTCGTCGAAGGGTCCAGCGCCGGCACGCCCATTACCCTCCCTCCAAAAGAAGCTCAACCAGCCAGGGGAACCCTCTCAAGCATCAGTAGCGCCTGAGGTACTACCGCCCGGCTGGCCGACCGATCCCCAGAGTCTGGAGCTTTTAAGGGCGCTGACGCCGTTTCCGACGGGGAGTCGGCATAGCGTTGAATTCCTGATCTTCGAATTCTTTCTCTTGTTCATCGTGCCCGGCCGAAAAGACAAGGGCGGGGTGGCTCGCATGCTGCGGGTAGACATCCTCCAGCACTGGAAGACTCGGGATGCACGAACCATCACACCCCGCGAAGTGATCCAAAGGCTCGATGCGATTGTGCAACGTGGTGCACGGGTGATGGCCAATCGGGTAGCCGCCACCCTCCATCAATTGTTCCTGCATGGCGTCCATCGGGCCACGATCGAGTCATCACCGGTCCAGCTGCTATTTCCGCCCGGCGGTAAAGAGGTCTCACGCACTCGGGCACTATCCGATGAAGAGATTGGTCGCTTCTTGGCTCATCGATTTGAGATCTGCCCGACAGAGTGGTTAGCACGTGCATTGACCGTCCTCCTACTCACCGCGGTGCGCAGAGTGGAGCTCTGCCTTGCGAAATGGGAGCACATCGACTTCGAAAAGCGAGAGTGGCGCATTCCTGTTGAACACACGAAAAGCCGCAGAGCGTTTCTCGTCTATTTGACTGAGCGCTTGGTGGCAGAATTTTCGGCTTTGAAGCGTCTATCGCGGGGTAGCGCCTACGTTCTTCCCCACAAAGAACTGGACCGCCCGGTGACCCGCAGTGCGCTCACCGGAAGTGTCTACCGAAGCCTCTGGCGGTTTCAGCTATTTGGGATTGCGCCCTTCACCCCGCACGACTTGCGAAGGACGTGTCGTACTGGAATGGCACGAATTGGGGTTCGTCGGTTTGTGGCCCGCCGGTTTCTCAACCACAAGCAACGAGGGGTAGACGGCGTATACGACTTGCACGAGTACTTCAAGCAAAAGCGCCGTGCCCTGCGTCGCTGGACCAACCATTGCGTTGGACTAGAGTCGGCTGCACTCCAAGCGCCCCGATCTCTGCAATCCGGAACCGGCGCTCTGAGCGACGGATCCTTGAAGATCGAGGACCTGCCTCGGCGAAAGATGAATAGTTTGACGCGCGGGGAGCTGTATGACTTGGTCTGGACAAGCCCCATGCGGACGCTGTGCAAGCGCTTTGAAATCTCCAATGTTTGGCTGGCGAAAATCTGCCGCCGACATCGGATACCCGTCCCGCCGCGAGGCTACTGGGCGAAGCGTCACGCAGGCATTGACCTGCCACCTGCTCCACTCCCGCTGGAGACCGGGGACTCGCCGAGCAACATACAGATTTGTGGGAAGGACCACGTCGGAAAGTCACGCATCTCTGCTCACTCGATGCGCCCTGAAGTTGCAACCAACTCGTGCATGCGCGAAACGCTGCACTTGTCGGCACAGATTCGATTCTCGACTGATGTGCAACATCAATTACTTCCCATCACACTGACACCAACAAAAACATTCAGCACGTGCGGACCAACAGTGGTAGTTATGGCGCGCAGAGACAAATACTAGTGCCTACTCGATGTTCATGGTTGGCGGCTTTTTGAGCCCAGGCACTGATCTGCTTTTGATAGCGGGACTTAGCGCCGATCGCCCCTGTCAATCGGGCTAGTCCGCGCCACATGACCATGTTGCCCGGCGGTGGGTCTCTCTTACGCGCAAGATAACCACCGAGTCGTGCAACCTTTGTGAGGTAGCTTGCCAGTGTCTTTGGCCCAGGCTTCTGCGAGTCCTTATCCTTAACCAGATGATCCAGAATCGTAACTTCTAACTTAGTCAATGCAATTTCTGCAGCGGCACCTGGAGCCGATCGATTGATCATAGTAATCCAAAATATCCTCCAACTCATAATGCAGAAGGTGGCGATTAGATTCACCAGGCGCTCGGCAGTGCGCAGCTTCGACTCTTCTGTCTTGCAACCGGACTTCATAATCTTGTGGAAGATTTGTCGGGTAAGGGACTGGCGCGGTACCGAACGAGGTCTCAGTCCGTTTCCAGCCCCTCCCCATAGGAACTGCTCATGAAGTTTTCCCTCAAGCAGCTCGCCCGAGTGGGATTCGTCGAAAGGGTTATAGATCGTCGCGGTCATGGCGGCCACTTTCACGTGAGCTTCCCGAGGCCCGGGAGTGGTTGGAGTTTCCAATCCCAGTACAGCCCGAGAACTCCGTAGAGATATTCGTTACTCCATCGCCGCCAGCCGATGCTGCGCTTTTGCCGCCGCTTGCGTCGCGTAAGTAGGGTACGGAGCTTCATCTCCATGTAATCGCGCACTTCACTGAAGGCACGACTGGAATTACCCACTCGGAAGTAGTTGACCCATCCAGCAACGGCCGCGTTGATTTGCGCGACGAGTTCCGCGGCTGTCCATGCACCGCCGTTGGAAACAATGTCACGTATCTTCGCCTTGATCGCTTTGCGGGCCTTCTTCTTTGGTGTCATGAGGACAAAATACCCGTCCTTCTCCGGTTTGCGTACGCGGCGCAGATCAAACCCCAGGAATCCGAAGGCTTCGTCCTTCAGCGTGTCCACGATCTTGGTTTTCTCTCGGTTCAGCGCTACCCCAAGTGGGACGAGCTGTTCCTCGAGCCGTTGCAGGGCGCGTCGCACCCAACTCCGTTTCGTGTGGTGTCCGCTGACGGTGATGACAATGTCATCGGCAAACCGATGGTAGTTCACTGCCTCATAGGATCCCTGTGCCGTTTTGCGGCGGATCGCATCGAACATCCAGTCGATCTCGTTCAGGTAGATATTCGCCGCCAGCGGACTGAACGGACCGCCTTGCGGGACCCCGATCTTTCCACCGGCTTTGAGAATCTGCTTCACAAGATGCATGACCTCGGGGTCCTGAATGCGCTTCGCGATTTTGTCCAGCAAGACCGAGTGTCGGACCGTGTCGAAATACTTTGACAAGTCAACATCGATCACTGTGGACATCCGTCGCAACACACTGCGCCGCACTTCTGCCAGCGCTTGGTGCTGTGACCGCTTGGGTCGGAACCCGTAGGAGTTCGGGCAGAAGTCAGACTCGAAGATCGCTTCGAGTATCAGCTTCAGTGCCCCCTGCACCACGCGGTCGCGGATACAGGGAATCTGGAGCGTTCTGACTTTCCCGTTGTCTTTCGGTATGTCCACCCGACGGTTCGGCCTAGGTTTATATCTGCCTGTTGTGAGTTCTTCCCGAATCTCCTCCAGAAAGCGGGCCACTCCCGATGCCTCGATCGCTTCGAAGCTTTGGCCATCGATGCCCGGGGCCCCCGCATTTCCTTTAGCGATCCGGTAGGCTTCCTCAAGGGTTTGCAACTTCGTCACATGCACGAAGATCCCCCAGAAGCGATGCGTCTTATCCGACTTCGCCTTTCGATATATGCGTCGCCGCAGATCCTGCAGATCGAACCGCCGGTCCTGCAGCTCGAGCCGCAGTTCCTGCCGTTCAATGGGCGCCTTTGTCATCTCACCCCTGCCTCACTTTAACGAACGCAATACCCAACGGTCCGGGCCCTTCCCTCCGGGCGCGTTTTGCTGCACGCCCATCCTCAGTAGTACGACCCGATCCGCCACCCTGATGTCTGCGCCGGCCTTTCCCACTCACGGTTATGACTGACGCCCCCTCGACGAGCTTTCCCCGCCGGACATCGAGGGCTTCTCCAGTTTCCACGTCTTCCTTCACACCATGTCGCCGCTGATACCCCGCCGGTGAGAACCGTCGCATCGGACTCCTGCTACTCGGTTCTTGCTGCCTTCGCACGTTATCGACCGTCTCGGCCACCGGATTTCGTGTGACGAGGCTACATCCGCGTTCACTGGTTGTTACAACCTGGTGCTTTGCGCATCCTCCTTTCAGAGTATGTTGTCGGAGGGCTCCGCCGTCTTGCTCTCGCGCCACGGCGCCTCCCAAGCTACGAGGTCTGAGTCTTTTGACCTCGGTCGGACTTTCACCGACTAGAAGACGTGTCCTTATCTGGACACGCCAATCTTCCAGCGCAACGCATACCAATTGAGTTTTTGGACGGCATCGACCCGCGAGCGCACCGGCAAATCGGTAATCAGCTTCCAATCGATCGACTCATATCCAGCTGGTGAATTTCGCTCTGTGGCGTGAATGACAGTCAGCTCCAACGCAGAGTAGCGCGCCTGTTTTCCTATTGGCGGCAAAACTCGGATACGGCGATACTTCAACTCTATGACAGCTTCGCGAGTGACGCCCTTCTTTTCCCTCACCTCGATCCGATGCAGTCCCTTGCAATCGACCTCCTGCATTTCATCTTCGACGGTATGCTCCCCGTCGCCTGCAAGTCGATTTACGCAAGTGCGGAATATGAAATGCGTACCCGCCTCTTTGGCCGCGCAAAACAGTTCGTAGATATCACTCTCTCGATCGCCTATGTGAATGCAGCGCTCGGGTACGCCCAGAAGCTCTGTCGATTCGTTGAGGTTTTGTAGCCAACGAAAGCTTTCCTTCTTTTCGATGGGGACACGCGTTGGATTGATATGCCGTTTCAGTGCGTTGGTACCCTTGAATTTATCGCGCGTCCAAAATTTTACCGCCGATAGTCCAAGTGGTAGGCCATCAGGGGTTATCACCAGGCTCGAGTGCATAGGTATCCCACACACAGTATGGTTTAGAGTTGGACGCGTCTTCGTTCCAACGTGTCTGGTGAGCTTGCCAATCTTGCTGATGTCGCTTCTGTGAAAACTGAATTCAGTCGTGTCATGCAATACCAGCACCGGCTCCTCTGACCGTGAATTCATGAACCGTTGGCGCGTAGACTGAAAATGTCCTGCGAGAATATCCTTCTCGTTCACACGGTCATTGTCGAAGAATCGGTAGGCTGCTTTGACATTCGCCCAATCTTGGCAGGCCATAGGGATGGTCTCGCCGGCCCCGTCGGACAGTTGCTCCAACAATGTTCGGAACCGCCTGCCAAGGCGCACATCTGAAAATGTACAATCTTCAATTTCTTGATCGATCCAACTGCTCGACGATTTCACGGAGGCAGCAGAGCGCCGGCCGCGTCTTGAGCCTTTTCTTTCAGACATGCAACACCGTGCGTAGACCTTACACGGAGTATCCTTATGTCAGATGTTATGAACCAAATCAAGTATTCGGCGTAAGCATCCAATTTATAAAGAAAAGATGTGCGTAATTGAAAGGACTACCACACGCTTACAGGTCGACGATGAAGAGCCGTGATACCCACACACCCGCTGTCGCGGGAACTGCAATGATTCGGCTCCTCGAATTGGTCACGATCTCACTGCGTGCACGCGCCTCGTCTGAGACGCGCGTGTGGACCGCCCTTCTCTTACCCATTCTTGCCGGAACTGTGATGCACTGGACCACTCGAATGAAACTGGAGGGGCTGCTGCTCATGGCGGCCAGCACTACATCGTTTCCGATGAGCGCGCAGGCCGAATCATGATGCGCAAAGCGGCCCAGGGCGAATGTCTGTCTGCAGGAGGTCGAATCCACCGCTGAGACCTAACACAATCATACGCCCCCCCCTCTGCCAGCCAAATCCGATACTGAGGCAGAGCTTTCCGAGCGCAAATACTCAACATCTGCGCAAGCTGCGCTCTCGATGTTCCTGTATTTCCCGCAGGGATTTACCTTCGTTACGCGGTGTCCAGATCACGCCGATCGAGCCGCTCACTACCAAGAAACCCACCATGATCCACATGAGGGTCTCGAACCGCGTAGCCATCAATGTGGGAACGATGAAACTCCACGCTCCGAGGCCTATGCGAACTACGGCAAACGTAAATCCCTGTGCAGTCCCCCGCAGCAATGTGGGAAACAATTCCGCACTCCACAGCTGATAGAACGGTTGCTGCCCAAAGGCGTTGCTGAACGAAAGTAGCAACCCGTACACGATGAGCAATCCAGTGGTGAGCGGAAACAGTGCCAGTAGCGAAACGCCGATTACCTGGATAGTCGATGAGATAATAATAATCTTGCGTTGATTTGCACGATCAGACAGCCGCATAAAAATTAAATACAGCGACGCCAGGAACACAAAGCCGAGAGCCCCGCGCAACACGAGACCCGTCAGCGGTGTCTGTCCGCCAACGGACGTCAGCATGTATTGAAAGTAGAATGAGTTGATGCCGGCGAACAGATTCCAGATCCCATAGAAGCCGATCAAAAAGACGATTGCTCCCAGGTGCGGCGGCGAAAACATTCCCCGAATTCTACCCGCGCTGAACGACTGGCCATTCGCATTATCGGCTGCGGACTGACCCGCCTTCGCAACTTCCCAAAGCTGCGACTCGCGCATTCGTGAGCGCAGAATCGTCAGGAGCACACCCACAAAGGCCAGATGTATAAACACCAACCTCGCGCCCAGGAGTCCGAGCGGTAAGAGCACGACAAACATCAGCAACACCACCATCGGTCCCAGCGCCCAGAATGCTTGAGCAATACCGCCGTATTTACCGCGTCTCGCCTGCGGCGCGGTTTCCGCAATGAGCGACCAGGACGCGGGAATATCTGCGCCGACGGCCAGACCCACTAGAATGGAGCCAACGATGAGGGCCCACGGGGCCGTCGCAAAAACCAACCATGCCATGCCGAACGCATAGAAAACCATGTCCCATTGAAAGATCCGTTTGCGCCCGAACTGGTCGCAGAGTCTGCCTCCAATCAATGCACCGACACCCCCTCCGATCGCGTTTGCGCCAATCGCACCGAGCAGTCCCACGAACTCCGGTGCCAGCCGGTACTCCTGCACCCACAGGGTCAGCGCAGCCGAGCACGCGACAATCGAGCCCGCATCCACATAGTTTGCAAGTCCAGCCAACAGCGTAGTCTTCCAGGGTTCGGGACTCTCGATCTGCGCGCTGATCGGCGCAATATTTTCCATGTGTATTTGTTGTCCTAAAATCAGTGATTTGCGGGATTTCATGTTGAAACTCGTCCCGCAGCCGAGGATGGATGCCATCGACCATCCGCGCACGGCTACCGACCGTATGCTTCCTCTTCCTCGAGCATTCTCTCCAGCTCGGCGTCAGCATACTGGGCTTCGTCGTGCGCTCTGCGCGCAACGTCCGAACAATCTCTCTGCAGAATCAACTCCGAGGCAATGGCTTGCGCCAACAAAGCGAGGCTGGAACGGCGCGGGACATTCACGAAGTCCATGTCAATCCGGAAATGTTCCTGTAGGCACGCGCTCATCTCAAAGGCAAGACGCGTATCACCGCCCAAGTCAAAGAAATTGTCATGTCGGCTGACGCGTTCAATGTGCAACACGTCCATCCACAGACGGGCAACAACTGGTTCGATCTCGCCGCTCGGCACCTCATCGAGAATCAATGCTTCTGTTGATCCGTCGCGTTCAGGCAATACGTGGCGGTCAATTCCATAGCTGAATCCAAGCGGCCACTCTTCGAGAAATACGAATGCTCCCGGAACCGGGTACGCAGGCAGCTTTGCGCTCAGGTACGCACAGAGCTGCTCGCCAGTTGGGGCGCACTCGTCATAAGTCGCATAAACCACGAACTGCTTTTCCCCGCGCACTTCCCGCACGGATACCATCGCGTCGGTAATTTTCGGGTACAGCCGCAGCCAAAATTCGACTTCGGCGGCGGAAGAACAGGTGCAGTCCACGTGCTCGATGTGATCCCGGGTTGAAGACGGCAAGTACCAGTGACTTCCCACGAATCCTAACTGCTGCCGGAGCAACGTCAAGATTGCGGCAGTTGTGATACAACGCTCGTATGAACTGCCAATTCGTGCCGCCACTGTCAGTCATCATGGAAGCCTTCTACACTTTTGTTTATCCCTACTTCGAAAATCCGCTGATGCTCGCCGCGCACGTCGAGAATTGGAACTGCTACCCCGAAGATCTGCGCTCGCGCATTCGACTCATACTGATCGATGACTGCAGCCGCAGAAGTCCAGCGGAGCCGGTTTTCCGGCGCTGCCAGCTGCAGAAGGAGCTTTACCGGATTCGAACCAACATCCCGTGGAACCAGCACGGTGCGCGGAATTTGGGGGCCGCCGTCGCTCCGCAGCGGGAATGTCTCGATCCCTGGATGTTCATGTGCGACATCGACATGATGCTGACTGCCGAAATGGCCACGAGGTTGCTGGCAACGAACCACAATCCCCACAATAACTACACGTTTGCGCGCAGTTATCCCAAGCATCCGCATTTAGATCGCTATCACGTCAACATGTTTTCCGTCAGGCACAGCGTCTACTGGCAGGTCGGCGGCTACGACGAGGACTATTGCGGCCTATACGGAGGCGATGTTCCGTTTCTGCAGCAGCTACGGAGGATATCACCTCGTGTGCATCTCGACTCCGTCGCGCTCATTGCGCACTTGCCGAGCGATATCGCTGATGCAAACACTCAGGATTACAGCCGAACCGGACCGTCCAGAAAGAGTTATTTGACGTTGCTGAAGCGCAAACAATTGCTGGGACAGAAGCGGCCACGCAATCCGCTGCGCTTTTGCTGGGAGAGAATTCTATGGAGGTTGCCGGGACAGCGGCACTTGCGTGATGCATGATGCATGATGCATGAAGGACATTGACACCCTGCTGCGCTCCCTCCTCGAGAAGAGAGTCATTGTATGGGCCGTGAATGGCGAGCTCCGCTATAAGGGACCTCGAGGCGCGCTCCGTCCTGATGAGTTGGCGCAGCTGCACGCGCAAAAGCTCGCGAGCATAGCCTCACTGAAGCAGCATGTGTCCACCGCAGATTTGCCCTTGCAGGCACGCTCACTACTCGAGGTAGTTCCACTCACGTACCAACAGCAATGGTTGTGGAACAGACGCCAACGCATTGGTGACTGGCATCACCAGACCAATATGGCTTTGGCAATCCGGCTTCGCGGTCCCCTCAATGTTGAATGGATGCAGGCCTCTGTCGATGACCTGAGCAATCGACATGAAGCACTGCGGACCCGAATCACAATCCGAGACGGGGTCCCAATCCAGCATATCGAAGAACCCGCAACACATGTCCTGCGGTGCACACGAGTCACGGCGGAGGCCGCAGAAGGCCCGGAGTCGGCGGCGGCTCGGCTGGCGGTAAAATTTTGCGAAGCGCCACTCGATGCGACAGCCGGTCCGTTGTTCGAGGCGCAACTCTTTGAGCTGGGCGATGCAGATCACGTGCTCGTTCTAGTGATGGATCACCTGATCTCGGATGGCTATTCAATGGGCATAGCGATCCGCGAAATTTGCACAAATTACGCGGCAAGGGCCCGCGGAGATCCTCCATCGCAGCCAATACCATTGCAATACGCGGACTATGCAGTGTGGCAGCAAAGGTCGCGCGCGATCTGGAAACGGCAGCACGATTCCTACTGGACAGAGCGGCTTGCTGGTGCGACCCGAATGAGATTGCCTCCGGATGCCGGCATCACGGGTGTTGCACCCCTTACCGCGCGGGTATCGAAAATGAAAATTAGCGGGACATTCAGCGACGGAATGCGTCGTCTTGCCATCCGCGAGCGAACTACACTTGCACGAAGCATACTCGCGGTATATGCGACAGCCGTTTTTTTGGCATCAAACATGCGCGACTTCGTCATTCCCTGCACTGTTATCGGCCGTCAGCCCCCAGCAACACTCCAGGTGGTCGGTTATTTCACTCACCTTCTCTACTTGCGTTGTCAGCTTGCTGAGGAGGATACGTTCTTGGACATTCTGAGGCGCATCGATGACGAATGGAATGCCGCCGATGCGCATGACGATCATGGTCAGATGGCAGTGATGATGCCGCACTTCGAGAGCGGAACGAGATTTCATTGGAATCCGTGGACCAATGAGGCCGCCGGGTATCGCACAGGCGTCCCCGATGCGCCTCAACAAACCAGTCCAATAGTCCGCATGGAACCGTTCGCGCTGCCCAAGTTCGTGAGAGCGGATGGCCGGACTTATCTGGATATCGTTGTGGAGTTCCGTGACAGCGCCGCGGGGATCTCCAGCGAGATCGGGTATCGTGCTGATCTATTCACTGCGCGCACCATTGAGCAATTCTCCCGCGGCATGGGCTCCATCATCGCAAAAGCGGTGGAAGATCCTGGCTTCCCCGTGCGTCGGCTGGAGAACACGTTCCACAAGGAGGCTCTACTTTGAATCGTGTGATCGCGCCGAGGGCCGACACCGCACGCCAGGAGCGGATAGGACGAGGCGGTTTCGCGTTGGATAACGCGCTTCACCTCGATCCTTCCGGTCATTATTTGCTCTGCGATGCTCTTACACTTACTGCCTATCACTGCGCGTTGAGTGAGATGGCGCAATGGTCGGGTAAAGATGTGTTAGAGGTCGCACACATAGTCGTCTCGAAGTCAAAGCACGCCGTCGGCCGATCTGGCAAAGAGCATGTCGGCTACTACCTGATTGGGCAGGGTCGCCCAGAGATGGAGCGAATCGTCGGCGCGCGTGTACCAATGGCCATCCGTACGCGGCGTTTCCTGCGAAGTCATGCCGTGGCTACATACTTTGCGATTGTCGCGTGTGTCACAACTACGCTCCTGCTATATCTGCACCGCGCAATCCTCGCGGGCCTGCTGTTTGTACCGATTTTGCGGACTGCAGCCGTAATTGCGCAGGTGAGCCTTCATCCTTGGTTTGTGCCGCGCAGGTTGCCACGCCTGCATGTGCCGGCGGATTCTCCGGTTGCCGCGAGATGCGCCATTGTGTTGCCTGCCATCATTAGTGCTGAGGACGATCTCGACGAGGCAATCACTACGCTGGAGCAAAACTATCTGAACCTGGAGGGCAGGCGCGCCGTCCTCATGCTTCTAACCGATTTCCGTGACGCGCAACAGGAGGAATTACCCGAAGACTCGAGCCTGTCTGAGCTCATCAAACAGCGGCTCGAGCTGTTGAATGCGCGCCACGGTGGACGCGGCGCGAAGCCGTTTCACCATCTGCACCGCCGGCGCATTTTCAGCACGGGGGAAGGAAAATGGATGGGCTGGGAGCGCAAACGCGGCAAACTCGTTGAGCTGTGCCGTTTGATTGCGGAGGGTGCCGTCGGTTCGTTCAGCAACCTACATTCTCTCGAGTTAGATCCGTCACAGCTCGATTACATCATCACCCTGGATGCGGATTCTGTACTGGAGCCGGGAGGCGTCGCGGCACTGATCGGAACGATGGCACATCCCCTCAATACACCCCGGTGGATCGAGGGGCGGGTGCGCAGTGGTTATGGCTTGATCCGCCCCCGGTCGGTTCCGACTACGGATAGCTCAACCGGACTCTTCTTTGAGCTCATGTACGGAGCGGCGCGCCGCGTCCCGCCGCAGCGCGAGCTGTATCCTTCTTTCTATCAAGACGTCGTCGATGCGGATATGTTCTTCGGCAAGGGGATCGTGCATATACGCGCATTCGCTGCGTGTGTGGCCGGCAGGATCCCGTCGAACCTCGTGCTCAGCCACGATCATCTCGAGGGCCTGTTTGCGCGTACGGGATTCAGCTCGGACATTCTCCTGTTTGGAGAGTTTCCCATCGATACCCACACCTGGAGACTCAGACAGCATCGCTGGATCAGGGGGGATACCCAATCAGGACTTTGGATGCTGCCGTGGGTGCCGAGTCCCGAGGGCTGGGTCAGATCGCCTCTGAGTAGCTTCGATCGCTGGAGGCTGGCGAAAAATCTGATTGAGCATGCCTCCGCGCCCCATCTGTTGTTGACTGCTGTAGTCGCGTGGCTCGGAGTGTTTGGTGGCAACAGCGGCCTCGAGGGTTGCCTCGCTATACTGGGTATAGCGGCGTGGCCAGCCATCACGTGTGCCGCAACACTGATCGAGCCCAACGTCCCCGTACCCGTGGACGGCAGCAGGATCCGTGTGAACCGGCTGGCTGAGCTCGGCCGCATTTGCCGCTACAGTGTACTCAACTGGCTGTGGGTCACCGTGTTGCTCATTGATACTTCGTTGATCGTAGCAGACGCGACCACGCGCTCCATCTTCAGAATGGTGGTCTCAAAGCGTCGTCTGCTCGAATGGAATACAGCTGCCGCGGTCCGACGTGCGGGTGCGCGCCGCACCGTCGGCGAAGCCTGGCTCGAAATGTCCGGTTCCGTGACTGTGGCATCCGCTCTAACTTGCGCCATCTGGCTGCTGCGACCAGAAAGTCTGCCATGGGCAGCCCCGTTTCTCGTGTGTTGGCTCGCAGCACCGCAACTCGCATTTCTGGTCAAAGCAAAGTCGACTGAGGACTGTGGATGAGTCTGCACATTGCAGGCTACGAGCTCGTAAATGCCTGATGCCGCCAGCAAATTTACCCTCCCGGAGCTGGCCGTAAGCCGTCGGAATCAACCGAGGGGCCCACGACGACAGGCGGTGTGAGCCACGCAGCCCGTGCTGCCACCAGATCGGGAGAGGCGATGACAGCTGTAATCAGCCAGGTCTCGCCCGCGTGGACTGGGCCGCTCAATTGCGGCACAACGTGACGCGAATGCAATAGGTTCGTGTTGGGCCCGGCCCGATGAACTCGGCCCATGCGTGGCACCGCTGACATGTCGACAATGCCACTGAAGTCCCACAAAGAGTTGCACCGTGCACGCCCCAACGCAGATTCCGAGGAGGTCGCTGTATCATCCGTTGAGCTCAAACAAAAACCACCTTCAATTGACCGCAGAGGCCGTGGTGTGCGGATCCGGTGAATGCGAACATGCCAGGGCCGCTCCCAATACAGCCATGTCTCGACTAGAACCTGTCTCCACGGCCGCCATCGCGATACGATCGTTTGTTCGTCCAACTTGACCAGCTCGCAGCGCTCGCGCACCCGCCAGTTGCCATCTTCGTCCGCAAAGGCAATCATGCTGTCGAAAGTGCCCTCGTCGAATACGCGCAACGCGTGGTCGATACTGAATGCATAACGTGTTGAATATGCGAATTTCGCATATTTCTCCGCACCGAAGCGGACCCATGAATTAGACTGACCACTGCACAGCGCCACCGTTTGTTGTGCCTCGTGGACAATCACCATGCCAGGAACGGGCAAACACACGCTGCGAGCTCGATCCGGCAGGGAGCCTTCTTCGGCCGACCAAAATGGATGGCTTTCAGACAGTGCCAGCGGCAGGAAAGCTTTGAACGCCCAATAAGGAGAGCTTGCGGAGATGTAACTTTCGGCAATCAGCGGGTTTGGATACCCGTAGCCGACACTCAGCAGACGATCCCTACGAGTGATTGGCCATTGCGCCCACCAGCGTAGATGGCGCAGATACAAACCTTTCATGACAGGCCAGGGTAGCGCCTCGACATCGGCAAAGGCACAAGCTCCCCAGAAGCCGCTGCACGCAAATCGGTAAGTCAGGCTACGTCCGAACGGCAGCGCCGCGCCATCGTCGGCAAACCAATGAACAAACTGGGTCGCGAAGTCTACGGCGCGCGCCCTAAAGGCTTCCTTTCGCGGCTCGTCGCCCGTTGCCAAGCGCGCGTAGAGCAGGCCGTAGAAGTGGAAGGCAAACCCCACATAGTGATCGATTTGCTGTGTACTCCCATCGCGATACCAACCATCTGCGATGAAGAATTCCTCTATTTCGTCCAGATAGGTGCGCACGGGCTCGGGATCAGGACATTGCCCAATCGCGCGCAACCCCAGGTCGATCAGTACGCGGAAGAATTTCCAATTGTTATCATGGCAGGGAAGCTCCCTAGCCGCGGTGAGATAGGCAATCACTCTCTGCCGGGTCACTCCATCGCCCGGTGGGCATAGAGCCTCGGGAGCCATGCACAACGCAAAGCCGATCGCGGCAAGCTCCACCATACGTTGATCCATCGGGCCAACTTCGCCCCAGTAATCCGGGTGGTTGGGATCGACACCGCTCGCGAGCCCGGTTCGGTAGAGGGGCCACCAGGAAGCCAGATCCACTCCGCCCGCCGCCGCCGCGGCCAAGCCCCACAGAGGACGCGCAAAGCCCTCGAGCTCGATCGTCGCACGAGCGAACGTGGCTCCCGACGCATCCATGGATACCCTGCCGCAACCTTTCGAGAAACAGGGCCGCAGCGGCTCAAAGAGCGACGCCAGCGCAGCAGCGACGTCGTCCCGGGTTCGAAGTTGATTTCCGGCAAGCGGATTGAACGCCGATACCCTGGATGCGTCAGGGGGCGCAAGCATCTGCAGGCTCCGCGAGCGAATGCAGCCTTGCGTCCGGATCACGCAACACATCCTTCAATAGCTGCAAAAGGTTACTCAGGAAATCACAGATCGTTTTCCGTTTGTATAACAAAGAGGAATATCCCAGGAATCCATGAATGCCCGAAGCGGTGCGCGACAGTGTCATCGAGTGGCTCGCAAACTGTTGGGCCGTACCCATGATGACGGGCGACTGCAGATAAATTCGGTTCCACTGCGAGTGAGCCCCCTGGGTGGCTTGCTCGAATACATCAGCGTCCATGAAATTGATCATGGGAAAGACAGTCGCTGCGCCACTTGCGCTCAGAAGCTCTTCCACCAAGGGATACGGCACCTGGTTTGCATAAGCTTCCGAGCAGACCTCATGAACCAGACTCAAGAGTGCGGCGAAGGTCATGTTCACAGCGACCGGAACACGCAGCGCCACTCGGGTTGTCACTAAACCGATCATGTCATTCAGCCGCGGATCGTCGCGACCCGATAGCATGGCAATCACCGTTACGTCGGGGGATGCCAGAGCTCTGGAGAGAGCAACGATCTTCGTAGCCAACACAACTTCGAAGGGCGTTACAGCCTTTTCTCTCGAGAGCCTCTGCAGAGCTCGCGTCTGTTCAACACCCAGGTGAAATGGCTCGCGGCAAACCTCTGCGACGCTGCTTGCACGGTTGTCGACATCTGGAGGAATTCGCGTGGGTTTCGCGCCCGCCAGCGTCCGCTTCCAGTGTGCCAGCCGCCGTCGTGCGCCCGCTCCTCTGATCCAGTCATTCATAGTGATGACGTAGTCCGCATATTGAAGGTGCGCGCGGACGGGGGCGGCGACAGGCTGCCCTCGCTGCCTCATGTACTCCTGCAGGATCTCAACAATTACTATTGTGCATGAGGTGAAGTCACAGATGAAATGGTGAACGACAAACCCTACGAGATATTCAGCGTCGCGGAGCTTGATGGCAAATACCCGAAAAAGAGGTCCCGCATCGATGTCGAGAGGAGCCCAGACCAGCTCGTGCGCCTTGCGAATCGCGCGAGCCTCTATATCATCCGATTCAACACCGGACAGATCCTCCACTTTGAGAGAGATGTTTCGTTGCTGGTCAAATGTGAACTGCGGTCCCGCCGGTGTGTTGATCACCCGAGCGCTCAGTATGCGACACCTGGAAACGAGGCATGCGATACTGGCTCTGAACGCATCCAGATCCAGATGTCCGTGATATCGCAGCACCGAGTGCGTAGCGTTCGAGAAGTCGACGCCCCATGCGCCGGAGCGTATTCTCTCCACGAGAACTCTCGAGTACTGCAGTACCGGAACGGTACCCTGCTCTTCTCTGGGATAAAAATCCGGCCCGCTGAGCGCGGCTATTAATTCGCGCCTGCTGCCATGCAATTTCGCCCGAAACTGTTCTGTCAATGCGCTCTTCGTCGTCCGGTATCGCAGTTGTCCGCCCAATACGTGCATTTTCACGCCTAACGTGTTTGCTTCATCCAGCAAGTGGTCGATCTCGCTCTTTTCCATCCTGACCCTCCGTGCAATGCAGTTGCACGCACTCCCGGTTGGGCGATACTGCCACCCCGACTGGCATCCCGAAACGCCATAGCGCAACTGAAGATGTCAGGACGGTCTACATGACTGAGCAGCAACCCGTGGATCCAACTCCTCGACCCATCCCCGTCTTCATCAGCGGAATCCTGCAGCGAAGCGGTACCAACTTTCTGCAGGATCTGTTGCTGCTGCATGCAGACTGCTGCACGGGGGGGATCTTTGAGGACTACCTGATCCCGAGCAGTCCACTGCTGATGCAGTTTCTGAGCACGCTCACCGAGAGCTGGGACCCGAATTGGTTTACGGAACCGCGTAGTGCAATTCGCCGCAAGCTGGGGCATGCCCTCGGACGAGCTCTCTTGAAGTTCTTTTGCGACGACCGGCAGGTCGCCCGATATCTCGTCATGAAAACCCCGAGCACGCTCCATCTGCAATCGGTCTTCGAGCTATTCCCCACTGCCCGTGTATTGGTGATTGTGCGTGACGGGCGTGATGTCGTGGAATCCGGCATTCGAACCTTTGGTTGGAATTGGGAGTGTGCCGTTCGACAATGGCGCGACTCCGCCGCGCGCATTCTCACTTCCCTGGCGCACCCATCAGTCGGCAGCCGCACGCTGCTCATCAGATATGAGGATCTGTTGGCCGACACGCCCCGTGAGATGACCCGAATCATTGAGTTCCTGGGGCTCGAGCCGGCCCGCTACGACTTCACGGCTACGGACCGCCTGGCTGTCAGAGGGTCGTGTGAATTCGGCCGTCGCACGGGTTGCAACGTGGGGTGGGAGCCCGTTCCACGAACAGCAGTCTTCGCTCCTGTAGGCCGACATCGAGTGTGGACTGCACGCAAGCAGCAGCGGTTCGCCTGGCTTGCGGGGGAGGCTTCCCACCAACTGGGCTACGCGGTCGAACCCACCGCCGCTGCGGGCACCCTCTACGCACTTCTCGATTGGAGCCAGGATCTGCGATGGGCTGTCCGCGCAGGTTCGCGGCGATTTCGGTTCCTGGTGCGCCGCGCCCTGACGCTCTCCGAACCGAGCTTCACAACGGGCCTGTCGCACTACTACGAAAGGCCCCTGTCTCGGGGCGAGCGCTCACCTTCACTGTTACCCGACAGGCCCAGCCTCAACGGCGGAGCCGCCGTTGCAAAAGATAACCAAGCGCCAAGCCCGCAATCACTGCATCAGCGATGAACCAGACAGCCACCACCGGATTCAGAGGTGCTACCGGCCATCCTTGCCAATGAATCGCTGCGACCGACAGCGCGGCGTTCGCTCCCAGCCACACCAATAGAGTGCGATCGCGAAGTTGTAGCAATCGGGCCGCGGCTGAACGGTGTGCCGCCGACAAACGCAGCCCCTTGGTGCCCCAACTCACGTCGTGCAGATTCCAGATGGCGTACAGCGAAAACGAGGTCGACATCACGAGGTTCGGTAGGGAGAACAGGCTGAACGGCATCAGCACCAGCAGAGCCCTCCACGGTAAGACAAACAACATGGCGAGCATCGCCAGGATCGGTGCCGACAGAATCAGACTGACCTCGAGCGGCAGATCGGCCCACACACATACGGCGAAGAGCCCAGCAGTGCCCAGCTTTGCCGCAATGGCACCGGCTTTGAATGCGGGTCGGCTGCGCAGGGCCGGGCTTCGGTGCCCGAGGAGGTCCAGCAATACCCACCCCACCAGTGAGGTCAGCAATCCCAGTTGTGCAGAATGACTGAACAGGCCGAGCCCGCTGGTCACTACCAGCAAAAAGGCGACGAGTTGTGCGGGCAACAGGAATTCCCGGATCACGAGCAGCAGCTGAGCCAGCACGGCAGTTGAAAATGCGAGCTTGGCCACGCGGCTGCGATCGCTTCGGCCCATTACGCTCGGCCACTGCGCCAGGAGCCACAGGCGGCAAACCATTGCGCTGTTGTTCCAACGCCGGCGTTGACGGAAAAGCTCTGCGAAGTGCTCGCAGGAGTCCGTGATCGCCGTCGCATCAGGTGCATATCCCAGATGCCAGCGACTGTCCCTCGCCAGCACGATCTGATTGCCAATGACGCGGTCTTCCGCAAGAAACATGATCCGCTCCAGCGCTGCGTTCGCCTCCAAACCTCGTAGGTAGCCATGCAAGGGAGCAGTAGAACCCGGCGTAAGCGCTGCATCCGGGGCGGTCTGCAACGCCCGCCAGCGAAGGATGCAGGCTTGTCCTGGCACGACGCTGAGATGCCCGGTGGCGAGCTCGAACGGCCACGAGACTGCCTTGCGCAATGCGAAATCAAAATATTGCCAGTCGGCCAGAATGCCCTCACTCGCATCCGGAATTGCGGGCATGACTCTCGGTGCCAGCGCAGCGATGCGCGTGTCCCGCTCCATGCGTGCGACCAGCCTCAGCACACTATCCGGCGCAACAGTGGTTCCACAGTCGATCTGAAAACAGAACGTGGGTTGGAAATACCGGCAGAGGCTGTCAAAGAACAGACTGTGGGATTGCAACTTGCCCCGGTTGTGACGCTTCAGGCACACAACCATCCGCAGAGGCTCGAGACCTTCCAGCCGACCATTGCGATTGGCCCCCGCCAGATGACTCAGTAGCGTGTCGAGACCATGCAACGTCAAACACGCTGCGGTTTCCCCGACATTTACCCGGGAGTGCGTAGTCAAACGGCAAGCAGCGAGCAGTTCGATTATCGCCGGATCGGCTTCATCCCAACCGTCCGCGATGATGCAAATGGTTGAGAAACAACTGCGATATCGATCCTGCGCATGGAAGTGCCGGAGTGCCGTCAGCAATGAATGCAGCGTGGCCGCGAAACTCGCCCGGCTCTCGTTGTAAAGAGTGATACAGAACGCATTCAGCGGCCCGATGAAAGAGTGCTCGAGCCAATTTGGACGGCCCGCGGTCTGCTTCGCGTGAGCCTGCCGCTCCGGACCGACTGCGCTCAACATCGCAAGACCCGATGCCGGCTGCGTCACTTCCGCGCCACTCATGGCCTACTCCGTCGGCTAGATTTCGACATCTGACCCGTCACAACTGCCAAATCAGACACTTGCGACTTTGCATGCTGCAAGACGCCAACCGATCGCCGCGCGTCGATTGCGCTATGTGCCATCCTCGAGGCGGGACCGGAAATACTCCACCGCAAAGCGGTTGAGGTCCGCTCTTTCATCCGCCCACTCAAATGCGCCTGTTTCGTTGACGCGTAAATCGACACGAGGGTCAAACGCCATCCTGGCAAACTCCACGTGGCGGCGAGCGTAATGCCGATGCAGCCTCTCGCCGTGCCACAGATGGAACGCTCGCCCTTCAATATAGCCAACATCCCCTGCCACATCGCGATGGAACGCCGCCGCCCAGGATTCGTAGTGTTGGTACTGGGCCTCATTCAGACGAATTCCTTCGATCGCAGCCCCGATGATCCCGAAAGCTGCGCATACCATCGCCACATCTCCGCTTCCCATCACCATGCCGTCGTAAAGACCATGCTCGTCCAACAGCTCCCGCCGGGCTGCCCAAGCGAGGCCAAAGGCGCCTTTCAATGTCGATCCGGCATCGGTCGAGGCAGGTCCCTGTGCGCTCCGAGAGGCCATCGACGCATACTTCGCAACTGAGTCGATCGCCCACACCACCTCAGTCGATTGATCTGAACGAGCCGACTGTTCTCTCGGCAAGTCACCGCGCGAGGCGAATAATTGAATCAGGGGTCGTTGGCGCAAGCCGGATACAGCCGCAACGTGCCAATCCTGGCGTTCGAAAATGACATCGCAGTCCAGCCATGCAACATATTCGACGTGCGCCGGAAGGTGCTGAAGCGCGACGTTCAGCAACCGCTCCTTTTGCCAGAGCACGGATTTGCTCGTTGCTCTGACGACGATGTCGGCAGCATCGCCTCGCAGCTCATAGTGTTCCGAGTTGGATAACTCGACCACGATCAGCGGCACGGCCAGCGAGCTCCTGAAAATCTCATAGTTCTGCCGCCGTCGGTCATACGCCATCGGGTTGAAGTAGCTGGTTATGGCCCATAGACGATCGTGACGCAGAGGCACACTCCCTCCTGAGATATTTGCAACATCTCGTGGTTGGATTCACACACACACAGATCTCACTGGCAGGTTACCTTGCCGTCGAATGGGTTGCACAGCCCCCGGCCCGGACGGTCTTGCGTGCTGCAAGCACGCAAGTGACTGAAAGGCTTACGGCCACTGCTCCCACTTGACCGGCCGCAGGTTTGCAGCTCAACTGCCAATACCCTGCCTCGCAATCGAGCCATGGAGTCACAACACAACCCCATTTTCGTCGTCTGCCACGCAAGGTCGGGCTCGACCTTGCTGCGCTACGTGCTCGACACACACTCCCAACTCGCATGTCCACCCGAGCTGCACCTGCCGTATGTCATCACGCAACTCATCCGGATAAATCGCCTGATCTATGCAGACAATGCCGCCTATGCCGATCCGCAGCAGTTGGAGGAAAAGGCCCTGGCGGAAGCTCGCCGGGTGATAGAAGGCATCATGGCGAAAGTTTGCCTGGAGTCGGGGAAGAAGCTCTGGTGCGAGAAGTCGATTTCCACCGTCGTGCATATCGGCATCATCAAGCGGGTATTTCCGCGCGCCAGATTTATCTGTCTGTTCAGGAACTGCATGGATTTCGTTCAATCCGCGCTGCAGACCGGGGCATTGGGTGTTGGCTATGGGTACGAGGAATATATCAACTCCAGGGATCCGCACAGGACGGTGGACTCCCTGGTGAAGTTCTGGTGCGAGAAGACCCGCGATATTCTGACGTTCCGACAGGCTAACGCCGGACAGTGCCTGCAGGTGAAGTACGAATCCCTGGTGTCCGACCCGGAGCTCACCAGCAGGGCGATCTTCAGATTTCTGCAGCTACCCTTTGAAGACGACCTGCTCGCCCGCGTGTTTAAAACACGCCACCTCGCAGGCCCTGGCGATCACAAAATATACAACACGACGCGGATAGAAAAGACTTCCGTTGGGCTCGGTCGCAATGTGCCGGTAGAGCAGATCCGGCCGGATACTCTGAAGCTGATGAACCACTTGTTGGTAACACTGGGCTACGACCCCGTCGCGGCCGCCGAGAATGCCAACCTTGCGACTCGTAAGTGTTAGCTCAGCTTTGCGCCTGACGCGTGACCGGCTTCTGGGAGTAGCGCTTTCCGAGACCGCAGCAGGCCATCTCCGGGTGGCATGCGCAATGGCAACACCGCCGCCGTCAGTCGCCGCCGATTGTGCCTTTCTCCTGGAGCAGGAAGACCTCCTCGATGAGGCTGAGATAATTTTTCACGCCTTGGAGCAATGTCTGCCCACGGTAGCCGTCGGCTACGTTGGAAAGGCTCGGATCGCTCTGCGCAAGCGCGCCTGGCAAGACGCATTGACTCAGTGGGACCTGGTAATCAATCGATTTCCTCATCATGCCAATGCTCGCTTCTGGCAAGGCGGCAGAGCCAGGGCGCTGCTGCGACTCGGGCAAGCACGCGAGGCCGAGCGGATATTCTGCAACTTGCTTGCGCATCATGGCGAGTACCTCGATGCGCTGCTTGGACTGATCAGCGTTCTCACCTTTACCGGTGAAGCCGAGCGGGCGCTGACGATTCTCGACTCCAGTACCTTTGGCAATCGGGATGACGCGGTCATTGTGGGAAAGCGACTGGATATTCTGCTACAACTAAGACGCGCCGACGAAGCTCGCGCTCATGCTGAGCGTCTTCTTGCGCGGATGCCGGACGCCGCGATCATCGAGACTCTGTTCAACTTTGCGCCCAGGCTCTACGACCGGTTGCAGCGCCATGAGATCTGGCAAGCATTGCTCGATCGGCTGGAGGTGATATCGGCGCAACCGCACCAATTGATTCGAACGCTGAAGTTGCGATTACTGCTCGCACTGCGCCGGTACGACCCGTTTCTTCAGAGCTTTGATGACCTGGATAATACCCACTGCCTCGGTTCTCTGGCGGGGAGCCTGCGCCTGATCGCGGCCACACTGCGTGAACAGCCATTTCCGAATTATCAGAAAATGAAGGTCTTTGGTATCGGACTATCCAAAACCGGGACAACCAGCCTCGGCAACGCCTTGCGGAGGCTCGGCTTGCACGTGCTCGACTGGGACAACTTTATAACACGTGAGTTGATATCTGAGGTCGATGTTCCGTTGTTCGAAGGCTTCACTGACATCCCATTGGCTGGACACTTTGAGGAATTCTATCAACGCTTCGAGCGCTCGCGGTTTATATATACGACGCGACCCGTGCTGAGCTGGAAGGACTCCATGCTCCGACACTGGCGTCGCAACTACGGTCTGGATGACTTCCTGGAAATCCGGGCGCAATTAGGCGCTCCCGACCATTTTGCATTCGGCCAGGAGTTTTCCGATCTGCACCGCTCCTTGTACTTCGACCACGCTGGATTCGAACAGGCCTACCGCGTTCATGACGAGCGCGTGCGCCGCTTCTTTCGCGACAAACCAACGGATCGCTTCCTGGAATTTGATGTCTTTGCCGGGGATGGATGGCAGAAGCTCTGCAACTTCCTCGGTAAACCGATCCCGGATGGGTCGTTTCCAATGGACAACGTGGGCATTGCCCCGAAAAGCTCGCTCAACTGCCCGTGAGTAGTGTCGACCAGGTTCGGTCCGGGGCACACGCCCCTCTTGCCAGAACACCACAGAGAGTCTGAACGAACCGGGTCACAGTGTCCCGGTGATAGAGAATGCCCAGGTATTCGGTTGTGGCATGCAGTCCGGTGCTGTCAATCGTGACGTCTGTATTGAAATTGCTGAATCTGAGCGCCGTGTGCATAACAGGCGGTCGCGGCGGTAAATCAAATCGCACGATGCCGGATGGAGTATCGCCGCGGTCCACCTCGTTGGCCGCCTCCCTGAAATTCAACATCGGACCCAGATCGGAAGTACCGTGCGGCAGCGAAGACTTCACCAATTGGTAGGGATAGTATTGATGTGCCGTCGATCGCGCGCAGGTCTCGTGCACCTGACGCGCCAAATCTATGAATGTAGCATTCATTGAAAATGAGATGCGTAACGCCACAGCGTCAAAAAAAGCGCCCACTACGCCGAATGTGGCAGGGTTGTGACGGCCATGGACGCGGCTCACGATGACCAGGTCGTTCTGGCCGGTGGAATGGGCCACATCCGCCGCGAGCGCGGCCAAAACCAGCGAATGCATCGAGACCCCGGCTGACCTGCCGACGTTCCGAAGCGACAGCACACTCTGCGCCGCAATTGACTGGCTCGCAGCCTCGAGTGTCGCAGCTTCAGAATCCTCGGCGTGAAGGTCCGGGCATATCCTGGTAGGGGGCGCGCCGCACAGATGCGCCTGCCAGTATGAATCATCCCTTTGCGGCCCCGGGCCATTGAGCCACTCATTGATACCCGTCACGTAGTCAGAATACTGCATCCGCGGTTCCTGAAACGTGGGCTGCTTACCGGCGGCAAAGGCCACGTAGGCGCGCAACAACTCGTTTCTGATGATGCCGATGGACCAGCCGTCGCAGATGAAATGATGGACCACAAAGCCGATGACAAAGTCCGCCTCGTCGAGTCGAATGACGAAGATGCGGATCCAGGGCTCACCCGGCGCGAATCGGGCCCATATCAGCTCGTGCGCAGCGGCCTGCGCCGCAGCTACAGTACATCCGACTGTTGTTTTTGATACGTCAACAACTGCCAGTGGAGTCGCGCGATATGGCTCGAAGATAAACTCCGGACCCCTGATTCCATCGATCACATGGGCAGACAGGATCGAGTGTCGCGCCATCAGAGCTCTGACGCTTTCGCTCAGCGCCTCCTGATCCAGCCTCCCGTGGAATCTGAATACGCAATGTGTGCAGTTTGTAAACTCCAGGCCCAGATTGCCGGATTGCACGGCGGCCCATCGTTGACGATGGTACTGGATAATCGGCAGAGTCCATGGCTGCGGCCGGCGCAGAAATGAGGGTCCCGGCGCCCTACCTGACTCCTCCGCCGCGAATTGACGTAAAGTGCAGATGAGCTCAGCCTTCCGGGTGTTGAGCATAGCCCTGAAATCATCGGTCAATACCCCCGGTGGGGCGCGAAAACGCAGTTGGTCCGCGTCGATCCAAAGCGCGACGCCGCGGCTCGTCGCTTCTGCCAATATCGTCTCGATCTCGCTCATGAGCTCTCTTTCAGGCCTGCGATGTCGGCGATCTTGCACAGATACAATTGCGGGTGGACGCAGTCCATGAACCAGACATTCTGCATGGGCTGCAGGCTCTGTGACACGAGGTTGTCGTAGGCACTACTGCCCTGCCTCGCATACAGAAAGGTATTTTGACGGTACCAGAACGGGATTGTGTCATCGCCCCAGAATGTCGGCCTGAGAATGTCAAACGGCCGGTATTCATGTTGGGCAAACAGTCCGGCCCAGTATGTGTGCGGTTTTTCATTCACGTGCTTCGGGCCGCCCTGATGGGGATATGCTGCGCCGAACAGGATCAGATCTGCAGCACCCGTCAGACTTTTAACAAACGTCTCAGCCGATTGCGGCTCGAGGTGCTCTGCCACCTCGAGCGTCATTGCCAGGTCCACCCTGGGCTCAATCGCGAATGGATGGTTGAGATCGACAGCTTCGAATTGGATCGAAGCATCTATCAACTGAGCGGCAGGAATCCATTCCCCATCTATTCCGTGGAGGTGTTCTACGCCCCGCAACCGCCAGGCATCGAGCCAGTGACCTCTTCCGCAGCCAACATCCAGCACCGACTTCGGCTGCACAAATTTCCACAGATGTGCGCAGTATGCTCCGGCAGCTACCGAGGATCCGGCAGCACACCTGGCAAACCACTCGCTATCGTACGTTTTGCCACCCGTTGCATACTCGGAGCTGACTGCGTCGGCTGTGCCATTGCCCACTTTACGATTCGTACCGCGACAGGCTCGTGAACGCTTCCCCCCAGGCGTTCTCGGTCTTGATGCGATTGTGTGCATATTCGTCCTTGCCGCCGACCATGACGCAGCCGTGGCGCGCAAGATCGAAGTGCTGGCCGAACTCGTCGAACTCGGTCATCCCTGAATACACCTTGACGTGGGTAGGCACTACGCGGATCGCAAATCCCATGCGCTGCCTGCGGCTGGTATTCGGATTCGAGCCATGCACGCAGCGAGCCGTGAAAATGATGAATTCGCCGGGCTGCATCTCTACATTGGCCACTTCCTGTGCGTCGGGATTCCACTGTTTGTCGAGCCGCCGTGTGCTGTAGTCATAGCCGAAGAATGTATGCTCAGCGCCAGCGCCGTCGTACTTGATTGGGGCCTTCTCATCGTAGTGCCAGGTCCGTTGGCTCCCGGGAATAAATTTCATACAGCCGTTCTCCTTGGTCGCCTCTGTGAAAGCAACCCAGGCGGTCAGCTCCATCGGAACACCTGCAGAGCGCTCAGTCGCCTCGAGCATGCTGCGGGCTCCCTCACCAATCGCATAAGTCTCCACTTGATGCCAGCCGGTCCCCGCGTCTCCGGGATTCTTTGGAAAGAACTCCGTACGCCAACACAAGATGTCCGGCCCCAGCAGCGCCTGGAAGCGGCGCACGATCGCCGGTTCGCACACGAGCCGGCTCAGTCCCGGGATGTCGAGATGCCGGTCGTAGTTGGTCGGATTGGCAAACGTGGCCCGCTCTGCGTTCCTCGGGTCCAGCAGCGCGCGTCGCTGTTCCTTCCACCAGCTCACCATCGTTTGTGGCTCCCAGAGCTTGAATGGGCCGATGAAACCCTGCTGCTCAAACAGCTGCCTGTCCGCTTCGTAGCTCAAGTGAACTCTCCTTCGTTCAACGCGATCGCAGTGCGTGGTCCAGGCTGTGCGCCAACTTTTCGACGCAGGGTGCGCGCAGCATTCCAAGATGATCGCCAGGCACCGGGTGGATTTGCAGAGCGCCCCGGGCAAGCGCGCGCAACTCGGTGGCCAGGCGCGCCTGAATCGGCGCAGCCGCATCTGCCGGCTGAAACAGATCCATCGGCCCGTAGTACGGTGCGGCTCGATAGTTCATGGCAGCCCACAAACAGTTACGGGTAATGCCGAGGTTACTCCTCAGGTGCATGGCCGTGACGCCTTCCGGAACAGAGTGACCCAGTAACGCGGACCAAGGCGGTGCGGACAGGAGCGCGGCTACATTGAAGCCGTTGTCTGCAGCTGCAAGTCGTGCGTCGATGTGGGCAAGACTCGCATTCAACTGCGCGAAATGCGCGCCGTCAGAGGCCGGCAATCCGGTGGTTGAATCAAGCACCGGGTTCGCATCGAGGAGACCCAGAAAATCCACTTGCTCACCACCGGCGAGTAACTGTTGCGCAAGCTCGAATGCCAACACGCCGCCGAATGACCAGCCCGCGAGAAGGTATGGACCCGAGGGCTGAATCACACGCAGTTGCCTGCAGTGAATCTCCGCCATCTGCGGCAGGGACATCGGCGCATCGCCGTTATGCTCCGGCTGCCATCTCAGCCCAAGCACCCGCAGAGGGGAGCGGATTGAGCGGACCAGTTCGCGATAGGCGAGCAACTCGCCGCCGAGAGCGTGGCAGAGGTGCAGAATGCGCTGGGACGGGCCGGCCCGCAGGCTGACAATCGCCGACATCCGATGCGTCGGGACCGGTTGGACCGCCAGATCCTCGAGCGCCCGTGCCATACCCGAAAGCGTGCTGTCCTGAAGAAACATCGATAATTTGATTTCGCGGCCCACCGCCTGACTCAGCTCGGTCACCACCCAGGTTGCGAGCAGGGAGTCCCCGCCGATGTCGAAAAAATCATCCTTCCGGTCGATCTCATCATGACCGAGGACACGCACCCAAACCGCCCTGATGGTATCGATCAGGCTCGCGGGGGCTGCGGCGGTTTCCTGCTGCGAAGTCAGCTCAATAGCCGCGAGCGCGCGGTGGTCAACTTTGCCGCTGGAGGTCAAAGGCAACGCAGCGACGAAAATGAATCGTACCGGCACCATGTAAGCTGGCAGCGACGTGCCTGCGTGTTTCGCGAGCTCGACCGCGGTCAGCCCGGTTCCATCGGTCACAACATAGGCGACGAGCCCATTGATTTCCGGTCCGATTACGCGCAGGCCGACCGCAACCTGACGAACCTGCGGGTGCTCCAGCAGCCGCAATTGCACTTCCGCCGGTTCGACCCGAAACCCATTGACTTTGAGCTGGTCATCCGCCCGGCCTTCGAATTCGATACTGCCCGCGCCGTTGATCCAGCCCCGGTCGCCCGTTCGGTAGATACGGGTGACTGCGCCCTGGCTGAACGGGTTTGGCAGAAAGCGAGCCGCCGTCATGCCTGGTTGATTCAAATACCCTCGCGCCAGACATTCCCCGCCAATATAGAGCTCGCCGGGCTCACCGGGTGCAACCGGTTCGAGGTTCCCGTCGAGTACATACACAGCGGCGCCGGACGCCGACGCCCCGATCGGCGGCGTCAGAGGCCACGTCGTTGGATCTGCGGACAAAGTGAAGCACGTGGCCAAATGCGTCTCGGTTGGCCCATATTGGTTGTCGAATCTGCAGCCTCGCAGAGTCCCGAACAGCTCGGCGATGGCGTCGGTTACAATCAGCCGCTCACCCGCAGTGATGATGTGACGCAGGGAGCTCGGAGCTGGGCGGCGACGCCGCGCAGCGCGGGCAACCTGTTGTAAAGCCACGTACGGAAGGAACAACCGTTGGATCGAGCACTGCTCGATCATATCCAACAGCCGGTCCGGATCACGCCGCATCTCATCTGATGCCAACATCAGAGTGCCTCCGGTACAGAGTGTCGAAAAGACCTCCTGCAGGGTTACATCGAAGCACACCGGAGCGAATTGCAGCGTGGCCAAACCAGGCGGGCCGTTCTCAATCTGCCATCGAATCAGCCGCGTCAACCCCCGATGCGTCATGGTCACACCCTTGGGTGCGCCAGTCGATCCGGAAGTGTGCAGGACGTAAGCGAGGTGATCGGGATCCAACACCGTGCCTGCGGAACTTGCCTCTGCTGGCCACAAAAGCTCCGCCGTTGGATCGATGGTCGGCAGGTTGGCGGCGGCGATGATTGCCGGAGGCTCGAGGTCCGTTACCAGGGCCGCCGCCTCGAGATTGTTGATCACGGCGGCAATGCGGGTCTGCGGGTAGGCAGTGTCGATCGGAGCGTACGCGCCATTCGCCTCGAGAATCCCGAGAATCGCAGCAACCAACTCCAGTGAGCGGTCCATCCACACCGCCACCCGATCGTCAGGTCGTACACCAACCTGCCGCAAGCGTCGCGCAAGCCGGGTAGCTCGGTCACCCAGCTCGCGGTAGCTCAACAAACGTCCCGTGGCGTCGACCACTGCAGGTATATCAGGCGACAGTGCCATCTGTCGCTGGAACAACTCGTGGACAAAACAACACTGCCGGTCATCAGGGATGTCGCGCTCTACGCCCTTTCGGGCACCTGCAACCACGTTCATGGGCTCGTGAGTGAAATGCTACCTGACTTGGCGAATGCCCTGCCTGCATGACTCGCTACGTCTGCATGGAGACTGTCAAAAAATCCCACCCATAGGTCCCACGCCGCCTGTGCCGTCGTGACAATCTGCATCGATTGTGTCTCAGTGAACTGGAAGGCGAGCGCCGCATGCGCCTCGCGCACGTGATCGGGCTCCTGCTGTACGTGAATGTCGACCCACGGCAGTGCGATGTCACCCACCGCCTGCCTCACGGCGGCTCCTATACCGCTCACCATCGCCAAATCGGCAACTTCAGTCGCGTAGATGAATCCCAACCCGGTCAGCTCCGACTCCGCTGCGCGCTCGTAGCCTGCCACCAGGGCCGAAGTCGCCTGCGTCGGTCGTGCGCCTGTTATTTCCTCGATCGAGAATCCAGCAGCCCTCATAGTGCTGACGTAGATCTCTTCATGCGCCTGCGCCGGGTCGCCTGCGCCCAATTCCTGGAACAGGATCCGGCAGGTTGCGCTCTTCGTCCCCAGCGTGTCCGCTGCAACAATGGTCCGCGCCAGAAACGTGGGAAAATAATGCAGCGGGTGCCACCATTGCCCGATAAAGCGTGCCGCAAGCGCCTTCGCCATTTCGGTGTTGGCACACTCACAAAAGAATGCATGCTGGACGAGCTTCTCACGTGCTGGGTGCGCCCTTAGTCGCGCTACGAGACTGTTGTCTTGCATCCTGGCATCTCCACTTCGCATCCCACGAGCTGCACCGCTTTAGGACTGCGCGAAGTTATATTCTGTGGAACGCGACATCGGCAAGCGCGGCCGGCTGACGCCACGCTCGACCGCAAATCCAGCCGGTGCGTCCCACGGGCCCGCTGGCGGCAGACAGTTGGTCTCCCAGCACCGCACTGCAGACCGGCCAGGCTCGCAACATCAACGGTTTGCGCCCTTGCACCCTGCAACAGTTCAACAGCAGAGTCATCGATCGAGCTGCGGGTTGAAATACGCACACGTAACATCAATGTCATCCGACAGTTGAATTGACATGCATTCCTTTACTGGACGCGCGAGAGTGAGTAGTCTACGGTCCGGCCAGGCTCGCCGCCGATGCTGACAGGGAGAACCGCATGACTGAAGGGAATGCAGCTGCCCGAGATACGAACAATTTAAAGAACAGTATAGATAACTTAACATTCATCCCGACGGCTGGCTCCGGCGACACTCCCGCAGGACGCATCGTCTCCATCAGTCCGTTCCGCTGCCGGCCATGGGCGCTGCACGATCGCATGGAGGACTATGTGACCGAGGAGTCGTGCAAGGAGGAGATCGTCAGTTTCGCGCATCATGGACAACTCGCTCCTGCTCTCGGCCGGCCCCTGAGCGGCGATCCGGACCACGATGTTGAAATTATCTACGGGGCACGCAGATTGTTTGTGGCCCGTCACCTCGGCGTTGCGCTCCAAGTTGAGTTGCGCAGCCTGTCCGACCGCGAAGCCATCGTAGCGATGGACATCGAAAACCGGCATCGGAAGGATCTGAGCCCCTACGAGCGCGGCCGCAGCTATCTTCAGTGGTTGCGCATGAAGTACTTCAACTCGCAGGACGACATTGCACAGGCGCTGAAGATCTCACCATCACAGGTGTCCCGGTTGCTGAAGCTCGCGCAATTGCCGAGCGTCGTGGTTGCTGCATTTTCCAGTCCATTGGATATCCGGGAGGGTTGGGGGCTCGATCTCTATAAAGCGTGGCACGATGTCAGGATGCGACCCATCATCGCCCAGCGCGCGCGCGCGCTGAGTGAGAGGTCTGTGCTCATTGGCCCACACGAGGTGTATGAACGGCTGCTTGCGCCTGTGACCACGACCGTGAAACCCACGCGACGCAGTCCCGATGTCGTCATCCGCAACCCGATGGGCAAACCGGTTCTTCAGATCCGGCAGCAGCGCAACACCATCGCGCTGGTGTTGCACGCTACGGCCACCTCGCCGGCCTCATTGGAGCGGATCCGCCAGAGCCTGGTGAGTTTGTTGGAGGCTCCGCAACGAAGCCCGCCGCAATCTGGGGCAGATTCAGCAGACAGTCAGCGCTACAGCTCAGTCTGAATAATGTCAGACAGAGTCTGACGAATACGCTCCAGGTTGACTTCCAACACTGCTGCGGTCGGCAGAATGAATACGACCGAGTTGTGGTGATGGCGCACGCGAAACAGCGGGGAGCCATTGCTGCCGGTCACCACGATATCGTGGCGACGGAGCCTGGCCGTTCTGGCGCTACCCGGTGAAGCCAGCAGATGCCGGTAGACCTCTTCAGCGCCGGCACGGGGACAGCGGCTACCGATGATACGGGCCCGCTGCGCCATCAGGGGGCGCTTCTTGGAGTCCTGCCATTGCTGTAGCAGCTCCAGCCCCCAGCCCTCGCGAATATCCAAGGGAGAGGCGAACGCGCTCACGATCACACTCGGCAATTGCGCGAGCTTCAGCAGCCGGGAGACCTGCGATGCGGACACCTTGAGCGCGCGTGCGATGTCGTCCTGCGAGTTGAAATGTTTTGTACGCAACCAGCGGGCGTAGCTCATGCCGCGTTCGTAGGGGCTCAGGTCCTTCCGATGTCGATTCTCGATGTCCATCGCGACGATGGCTTCCCGATCGGTCAGATTTCGCAACTCAACTCGAAGCGGCAGATTGAGGTGTTGAGCCACGAACAAGCGCCGCGCCCCGTAGATGATTTCGACATCGGCGTCAGGATCACCCTGCACGGGACGGCCGAGAACTGGAACGAGTTGACCGTGTCTGGCGACGCTGTCGATCTCCGACTTGCATGACTCGTCGGTAACGTAGTCGCTCAGACGATCGTGAGAACCCCAAATGCGGCACCGAAACGGATTGGCCTCGATGATACGGCGGAAATTCGGTTCCGCAGGGCCCCGGGTCCGTGCCGGGCGCCGCCGCTCCACCGGCGGCTCTTGCGGCAGCGGCGTGAGGTCCACGCAAGCCGCTCCTTTGCTCTCTGACAGACTATCCACGGCCATGGGATCCTCCATGCAAGCTAGAACTGGCGTTCTTGTGCCGCACCCAGCACACTGCACACCACAGTGGGCGAGCCACCAACACGTGTCAAGTAGTGACTGTATAGCAACTTCGATAGCGCTACCGCAAGGAGGCGACCCGCCATCGCGCCTGTTTGCCCCCGGGACAACTGGCAGCCAAGTCGTTGCATTACCGGGATAACAAACCGGTCCACGCCTGCGACCGCGGTGTGTTATCCCTGGCAAGGTTGACCTTGCAGAATGCAAGCGCGCAAGTTGCTGAGAGGCATGGCCACGCGCAGCGAGTTGCAACTTCTGCCAGACCTCGGGGGCTGTAAATCGAGTGTTGATCTGCTATACGTAGTTAGGTGCTGCGCCTCGCGGGCCAGAGAGGTTGGTCAACCTTCACGTGGGCGTAGCCGACGGAGTTGGACTCTTTACCCAATTGGATGCTCGTGAGGACACACAGGACAGTGCGCCGCAGCCAGCGGGGCCAGCCCGGATACCGGTTCGTCGACCATCTGGCTCGCTGGCTCGAGCCAGTTCCCGGTCTGCTCACCCTGTCAACCGCGCTGCTCGCGGGCGCTGCCGGATGCACCGGGTCCAACGCGCCGGCGTCAACTGAACCGAGCAGCGCAGAGGCACCGTCGATCGAAGTGATGCACTGGTTGACATCCACCCGGGATGATTCGGCACTTGCCGTCCTGCGCAACGCGTTGGTTACACGTGGCGGAATATGGCGGGACACCCCGATGCCGGACGCTGGCAGCACGGGACGTGCTACGGCTGTCAGCCGTATTGTGGGTGGACAGTCCCCGGATGTCTTCCAATTCTCACTGGGCTCGCAGCTCGACGAGCTCGCCGCCCAACATCTGGCGGCGGCGGTACCCGGCGACTCCTCCGCGTGGCATACGTTTTTTCCTGCCGCAATCGATCGGGCTGCCTCGTTTCAGGGGCAGCACATTGCAGTTCCGATCGACATACGGGGCGAGAACTGGCTCTTTTACAACACGGCGGTCCTGCGCGATGCGGGCGTGGCAGTCCCACGCAGTTGGCCGGAGTTCCTGGCTGCCGCGGCTACGCTCAAAGCCAAAGGAAAAATTCCCCTCGCCCTGGGCGGACAACCCTGGCAGGAGCGCATCCTGTTCAACGCCGTGCTGCTGGGAATTGGCGGTCGGGACTTGTACCGCCGGCTGTATGAGCGCTCGGATCACACAGCCTTGCAGACCGATGCCTTGCTCCGGGTGTTCGAGACTTTTGGCTCGCTTCGCGACTACGTGGATCAAGGTAGCCCCGGGCGAAGGTGGAATCACACTACAAAGCTCGTGACGAGCGGCCAAGCAGCATTCCAGATCATGGGCGATTGGGCCAAAGACGAAATCATCGCAGCCGGTATGCACCCCGGCGTGGAAATCGGTTGTGTCCTTGCTCCCGCGACAGAGGAGGCGTACATCATGCTGGTTGACGTGTTCGCGTTTGCCCCCACCACCAACACCGCGACAAAGAGCGGCCAGCTGCTGTTTGCCCGTGTTGTCCAGGACCCTCTCGTGCAGGTCGAATTCACCCGGCGTCTGGGCGCGATTCCTGCCCGTACGGACGCACCCAAGGAAGGCTTCGATAGTTGCTCTGCGCGAGCCATGGAGGTCGTACGCAACGCCGACTCTCAGCTGATGGACCCCAGCCTGCTCCTGCCAGGCGGACTGGCGGGGGCAATTGACGACACGCTCGCCCGGTTCTGGCACGACCGCAATCTAACTCCCTCCCGCGGCCGCGAGCTGCTGCGTGAAACGTTCCTCACTTACCAATAGTCTACGCGCCGGCAGCTGATCTGAAGAGCTTTGCTTGCACTCCCGACGGACAACTCCGCTTGCGATCGCCTCGAGAATAGCGCTCTTACCGGCGGCGCTCATCACGGTGCTGTGCTTTTACGGTTTTGTAGCCTGGACCTTTGTAATCTCCCTCACGGGATCGCATCTGCTGCCGGTCTACCAGTTCGTTGGCTTCGAGCAATATCGCAGGCTGTTCGCAAACCTGAGATGGTGGACGGCGATGTCCAACCTACTCATCTATGCCGCATGCTTCGTGGGTGGTTGTCTCCTGATCGGCTATGGACTGGCGATTCTCATAGACCGCGGCACGCGCTGGTGCAGGTTCTACCGGGCCGTGTTCATGATGCCGCTATCGGTTTCCTTTGTAGCCACCGGGGTAATCTGGCAGTGGCTGCTCAATCCAGAGCTCGGCCTGCAGCACGCGGTGCGTGCGCTCGGCTGGAGCAATTTCCAGTTCGATTGGCTCGTGCGCTCCGACAGGGCAATCTATGCGCTGGCCGGTGTTGCCATATGGCAGCAGAGCGGATTGAGCCTTGCCGTGTTTCTGGCCGGCTTGAGCCGGATCGATCCGAACGTGTGGAAGATCGCCAGCCTCGATGGTATTCCCGCGTGGCGCGTGTACTGTCACGTGATCACACCGTTGTTGCGACCAGCTTTTCTCGCGGCGACGGTTCTCCTGGCATCGATGGCCGGTAAATCCTACGATCTCATCGTCACGTTGACCGGCGGAGGTCCCGGGTTCTCCTCTGACCTGCCGGCGCATTTTGTAGTCGATCTCATCAATCGACAGGAGCTCGGCATGGGTGCGGCCGGCGCGTGCATGCTGCTATGTACCGTCGCGGCGGTGGTAGGACCGTACCTATACTGGGAGTTGCGCGCGCAAAAGACCAGCTGATGCGACGCCTGTCAAACATATCAGTTGCGGGGGTTCTGATAGCAAGCGCCTTGCTGTTCGCAGCGCCCCTGATCGGCGTGCTCCTGACCTCATTGAAACCGTTGGCGGAGATCGAGGCGGGCTCCCTGTTTTCGCTGCCGCAACGGCCGACTTTCGTTCCATGGATGAGAGCCTGGGCGAGTACCTGCATCAACGGAACCTGCCATGGCTTGTCCGCCGGAATGGCCAACTCCGTGATACTCACCATCCCGGCGCTGCTGGCCTGCCTCATCCTGGGATCCATCACCGGTTTCGCCTTGAGCCTGCGCAGCTCACACCGCACCAATCTGTTATTCGCCGCCCTGATGATCGGATTATTCATACCCGTGCAAGTTACATTGTTTCCCATGATTGTAGTGCTGCGGGAAGCGCAGCTGTTCGGCACCCGGTTGGGCCTGATAGCCGTTGATCTGGTTTGGAGCTTGCCCTTCATGACACTTCTGTTTCGCAACTTCTTCGTGACGGTGCAGCGTAGTGTCCTGAACGCTGCCCGCATCGACGGCGCCTCCTTTCTCGATATCTTCCTGCGCGTCATGTTGCCGATGTCTGTGCCTGTCTGTACGGTTGCCATCGTGTTGCAGTTTACGTTTCTGTGGAATGAGTTTCTGCTTGCCCTCATCTTCTCCGGCAGCGGTCACGAGCCCGTCACGGTCGCCCTGAGCATCCTGTCCGGAGGACAACTGGGGATCCAGGAATATAACGTGCACATGGCTGGCGCCCTCATCGCTGCGCTGCCTACGATCCTGCTGTACCTGATCGCTGGTCGCTCGCTCGTCCGCGGGTTCGCCCCCCGACTCCATGGATAGCGCGACCCGCCATTGCCTGCAGCTGCAGGGGATCAGCAAGCGCTTCGGCTCCAGGCTCGTGCTCGATGGTATAAGTCTGGAAATCGAGCCCGGAGAGTTTTTCGTGCTGCTCGGCCCCTCCGGTTGCGGCAAGTCCACACTTCTCAACATCATCGCCGGCATTGAGCAGGCCAGCACGGGCCGGCTCCTGATCGGCTCACGGGACGTGACGCGACTCGAGCCGGGCGAGCGCGATATCGCGATGGTCTTCCAGTCATTTGCCTTGTATCCAACGATGTCCGTGCGACAGAACATCGGCTTCAGCCTGAAGATGCGGGGAGCGCCGGCTCGCGAAGTCAGCCAGCGGGTGGACTCGATGGCCCGGTTGCTGCAGATTGAAGATCTGCTGGACCGCAAACCTGCAGAACTGTCAGGGGGGCAGCAGCAACGGGTCGCCATCGGTCGCGCGCTGGTGCGCAATCCCACGGTGTTTCTCCTGGATGAGCCGCTCAGCAACCTGGACGCGAAATTACGGTCAGAGATGCGGGAAGAGCTGCGGCTCTTGCATGCCAGGACTCGGCCAACGACGCTCTACGTGACTCACGATCAGTTGGAGGCCATGACGCTGGCGACTCGCATCGCGGTGCTCAAAGAGGGCCGATTACAACAGTGTGGCATACCGCTGGCTGTCTACCGACGCCCTGCCAACCTGTTTGTGGCCTCCTTCGTGGGCACACCCTCCATGAGATTCATTTCGGGAAGGTTGATATACGCAGGTGCAACCGCGGCGTTGCTCACGGATGGCCAACAATGGATCCCGCTGCCACATCTGGCCAGCTCGATGCGCCTGCAAGCCGGGCAGGACGTCATCCTGGGGATCCGACCGGAGAATGTTCAGGTGGTGCCCGGCGGCACAACCGCCAGCACCACAGGACAGATCGTGCGCGCTGAGCACACCGGGCCTGATTGCTACTTGACGATCGCGGTGGGCAGCCAGGAGATCATCGCGCGGGCAGCCCCTGGCTTGCAGAATCCAGATGAGCGAGTCTGCTTGCGCCTCGACGGCGGCGCGGTCAGTCTGTTTCGGCCGCGGGACGGTTTACGGCTCAATTGATCCTGAGGATGTGGGTGGCTTCGAGCAGCGGAATTGCGAACCTATGAATGTTGTAACACGCAGGATCGGCGCATGGCGCCTGCCCTTGCCGGCAACGCCTCCGGACGACACCTTGCTTGCCCTGCAACCGCCCATGGAAGACTGGCTGGAGAGGCCGCTCTCTCCCATCCGATTGCAAATGATAGTGGCAGTCTCGACCGTAATGTTCCTGGCTGTGTTGATTTCATGCATAGCAAAGATCGACATCTACGCCACCGCTTCAGCGCGCATACAGCCAGCCGGACGCAGCAAAGTAGTGCAACCGCTTCAAGCAGGCACGGTACGGGCGATCCACGTCGAAAACGGCAGGCATGTCAGGGAGGGAGACCTGCTCATTGAGCTGGATCCGACCGAGACTGCCGCCGATCGCGAGAGCCTCCTGATCCAGATCGCGGATCTCGATGCACAGGTAGCACGACGACGTGCCGCGCTTGCGGCAGCTCAGGCCGGCCCCACTGCTGAGTTGCCAACCATCGGATTCCCACCGGGGCTCAATCCCGCCGTGCAGAGTCGCGAGCTGGCCGTGTTTGTCGCCGACGTGGCCAACTTGCGCTCGAGTCTGGCAGCGCTCGACGGTCAGATCGCCGTGAACATGGCCAGCAAGTCCGCCGCCGGACTCGTCATAGCCGAGCAGGAGCAATTGATCGCCGCGCTGCGTGAGTCTCTCGGCATGCAGGAAGCGATAGCCCAAAAAGGCCTGGGGTCCAGAGCAAGCGTGCTGACCTCTCAGACGAGCGTCGCAGCACAGATGACGTCCCTGGCGAGTCTCAAAGGTCAGGTGCTACGGGCCGACGTTTCTGCAAAAGCCGTCGAGCGTCAGAAGAGTGCAACACTGACCAAGTTCCAGGACGATCAAAGCCAGGCGCTGTCTGCGGCGTTGGAAAAACGCGACGAGCTCGCGCAAAGCCTCGTGAAGGCGTCCGCAAAACTCGGCTACACCCGGCTGTTGGCACCTATTTCGGGAGTCATACAGGACATTGCGGTCACCACCATCGGACAGGTCGTCCTTCCGGGACAGGAATTGATGGTCGTGGTACCTGAAAACGCACGCCTCGAAGCCGAAGCTTTGGTCATCAACCAGGACATCGGGTTTGTAGAGCAGGGTCAGACCGCAGTGCTGAAGATCGACAGTTTCCCCTTTACGCGCTACGGAACGATCCCCGGTAAGGTCATTCGGGTGTCGCATGATTCCGTGAGTGGCTCGAGCGCAGCGGTCAATGGCTCGGATACATCAGTCACCTCGCCCACAGCGAATCCAAACGGTGCAACCTCGCCAACCCCCCAGGTGCAGGATCTCGTATACCAGATAACGATCGAGCTCGAAAAGTCGACGATCATGGCCGACGGCAAGGCCGTTCCATTGCTCCCGGGTATGAATGCAACAGTGGAAATCCGCACCGGCGACCGCCGTGTCATCGATTATTTGTTGTCACCCATTCGCGAGGTAGGCTCCAACGCGGCACACGAACGGTGATGTTTAAATTGTACCCTCTTCATACAGGTTGGGGTCCACGCGTAATGCCAACTGCTCGACCGTCTGAGCTTCAAACACCGTGCGCGCATATATTGTAGTTCCGAGTACTTCGCGCACATGCGATACCATACGCATCGCCATGAGCGAGTGGCCGCCGAGCTCGAAGAAGTTGTCGTGGATGCCGACTCGCGGCACCCGCAGCACCTGTGACCAGATCTGCGTCAATGCCTCCTCGATCGGTGTGCGCGGAGCTTCGTATTGACTCTGCAGCCGCGCATCCTGCTGCAGGACCGGTAGCGCCCGCCGATCCACCTTGCCGTTCGCATTCAGCGGCAGCGACTCCAACATCACCAGCGTCGGCACCATGTACGGCGGCAGCTTCGTCAACAGGTGCTCGCGCAATTCGCCGATGGTGATGCTGGCCTCGGCCGACGCCACGACATAGCCTGCCAGGTGCAGCTCCTCAGCCGCACTGGGTCCAACTGCCTCCCGGCGCGCAATCACCACCGCCTGGGCGACCGCGCCGTGCTCCTGCAACACCGCCTCGATCTCGCCCAACTCCACCCGATAGCCACGGATCTTCACCTGCTGATCCGCACGGCCCAGAAACTCCAGGTTCCCATCCGCAAGGTAACGCACCCGATCCCCGGTCCGATACAACCGCTCCCCGCCGGCCGTACTGAACGGATGCGCCACAAAACGCTGCGCCGTCAGACCACCCCGCTTCACATACCCACGCGCCAATCCGGCTCCGCCAACATACAGCTCACCGGCCACTCCAATCGGCACCGCCTGCATCCGCTCATCCAGCACATACACCTGCGTGTTCGATAGCGGCCGCCCCAACAGCACGCCCCCCGTGCCTGATGCATCACAGCAGGTGGCATCCCAGAACTCCGAAGCTCCATAGATGTTCACCAACCGGCTCTGCGGAAAAACCCGCACAAATCTCTCCAGCACCCCCTCACTCAACGCCGCCCCACTGGTTACCCAGTACCGCAGTGACCGCGGCAACGCCTCCGGGGACAACTCGGCCGCCCTGATCAACTCCTCCAGCAACGAGGGCACCAGCACGATGCGGTTCGCATCACAGGCCCGCAGCTCCGACAGCATCAACCGAGCATCTTTCAGCGCATCCTCAGACAGCAGCACCGCGCACCCCCCGTGCAGCAGCGGCATCAGCAACTCCCACAGCGAGTCGATGAAGTTCAGCGTCGTCTTCTGCGCATACACCCCAGCAACGCTCTGCGCATCCACATCCTCGTGCAACCGTTTCACCAGAAATCGATGACTGATCAACACCCCTTTGGGCTTGCCCGTGGATCCGGAGGTGAAGATCACGTACGCCAGGCTCTGTGGATCCACTGCACACCGGGGCGCTTCCAGCGCCTGCTGTTGGATACTCTGCGCCTCCACATCTACATCCACCCACACTACACCGGGCTGCTGCCCCAGCAATCTCTGCATCGCTGTGTCCCCGAGCAACACCGATGCGCCAGCGTCCGACAGCATCACCTCCAGCCGCTCGCGCGGATACTGCGGATCCAACGGCAGATACGCCCCGCCGGCTTTCAAGATTCCCAACATACCCACCACCATCTGCACACCGCGCTCCACGCACAACCCCACCACCACCTCGGGGCCCACGCCGCGCGCCCTCAGGTGATGTGCCAACTGATTGCTGCGCTCGCTCAGCTGCTGATAACTCAGCCTTTGCCCCCCGTACACCACCGCAATGGCAGCCGGGGTACGCTGTGCCTGCTCCTCGAATAGCTCATGAAGACAGCGCTCCTGCGGGTACTCCGACCCAGTCTCGTTCCACTGCACCAGCAGCTGCTCGCGCTCCACTTCACTCAACACCTCCAGCTCGCTCAGCCGCACCTGGGCATTGGCTACAATCTGTTCCAACACCCGCTCGAGATGACTCGCCAACCGCTCGATCGTCACCCGATCAAACAGATCCGTCGCATACTCCAAGCTGCCGCGCAGCCCCTCATCGCTCTCGCGCAGATACAGCGACAGGTCCACCTTCGCCGTCACCTGCTCGCTCCCCAGTCCACGCCACTGCAGCTGCGGCAGTTGCAGCGGCTCACGCGGAAAATTCTGCAACGCAAACAACACCTGGAACAAGGGCTGGCGCGACAGATCCCGCTGCGGCTGCAGCTCCGCCACCAGCTTCTCGAACGGAATGTCCTGGTGCGCGTACGCTCCCAGCGTCACTTCCTTCACCCGTTGCAACAGGCCGCGGAAGCTCGGGTCCCCCGAGGTGTCCGTACGCAACACCAGCGTGTTGAGGAAAAAGCCGATCAATCCCTCCAGCTCCCGATGCGTGCGCCCGGCAATCGGCGAGCCCACCACGATGTCGCTCTGGCCGCTCTGACGGGCCAGCAGCACCTGGAACGCACCCAACAGCACCATGTACAGCGTGACACCTTCGCGCCGGCTCAGCTCACTGAGCTGCCGCGACAGATCCGCCGGCAGACTCAACGGCACGACCGCTCCCCGGTAGCTCACAACTGCAGGTCGCGGTCGATCCGTCGGCAGATGCAAGGTCTCCAGAGCCCGCAGACGCTCGCGCCAGTACTCGAGCTGCTGCTCGAGCACCTCTCCCTGCAACCAACTACGCTGCCACAGTGCATAGTCCGCATACTGAATCGGCAACCGGGCCAGGGGCGAGGACTCACCCCGCGCATACGCCGCATACAACGCATTCAACTCGCGCGTGAAGATGCCCATCGACCAGCCGTCTGAGACAATGTGATGCATCATCATCAGCAGCACGTGCCGTTCATCCGACAATTTCAACAAACTCGCCCGAAAGAGCGGTCCCTGCGAAAGATCAAACCGATATTCAATATCTGCCTGCAGCCGTGTTCGCACCAGCGCGGCAGACTCTGTGGGCGGCAGCTCGCTCAGATCCTCCAAAGCCAGAGAAAAGTTTCGCGGCGGATCTATGATTTGCACAGGGACCCCGTCGGCCCATGCAAAGCGGGTACGCAAACTCTCGTGCCTCACAATCAACTCACCGAGGGCACGCTCCAACGCCCCCACATCCAACACCCCCTGCAACTGCAACGCACTCGGCAGGTTGTAGGCCGTATCCGACAACTCCAGACCGTCCAGCAGCCACAGCCGCTCCTGCGCATATGAGAGCGGGATCGCACCAGCTCGCTCCTGCGCAAGAAGGGGTGGCGGGCTGAATGAGCGGCCGCCCCCTTGCCTCTGTCGCTGCAAGCGCTCGATGTGCTCGGACAAACCGGCAATACTGGG